>OGJO01000182.1_pt1 | contig 51659 bp, 41 predicted proteins | sample 1572121 | NCBI WGS metagenome assembly OGJO01 (sample SAMEA2582081, study PRJEB24529) | metagenome | biome: Human gut stool | place: China | collected 2011
TGTGCCTATTATTAATAATTTTATATTTTAGTATATTAGTATGTATAAGTTTTTTGTATATATTTAGTATTTATAAGGTTTATCTCAATTTGACGATATATATCTTTATCCCTATAATATAAGAAGATAGCCAGACGAGTCGAAACGTCAGGCGCATCTCGAAAATAATGAAATCTTGAGAAATGGCCTTTCAGTTATCTAGTTACACTAGGCAACGGAGGGCTATTTGTCTTTTGTAAGACAAATAAGCGCTATTAATGCCCCAAAAGCAATAACAACCGTTATTACCTGTAATAAGAGCATGATTATTTCATAATCGCTCATAGACTAACGTTTGAAATAGATTAATAGTTTACCAGTGGAATGCTTAACACAGTAGAGACGACAATTAAGATATACACCACAAAACATAGTTTTAACATAAGCGCTAAACTGACAAACAGAACTTTATAGATAGGTGCTTCTTGTTTCTTAGATCGTATCCAATCTTTAATTTCATAGTATATTTTGGGCTTGTTAAAAGCTGGCGGTAATCGCTTACACCATAAAACGAGCCACAGAATACAGCATATATTCCCAAAGAGAAAGAATAGAAATAGACCAAAATGCTCCAATGAATATACTTTCAATACATAAATATTATAGAGTAGCTGAGCAAATGTCTCTACAAAGTTAATCCATAGATAGATAAGATAAACCTTAAGCAAAAGCACTAAGATAGTTTTGATATATTTGAGTTTACTCATTGGCACTCTCCTAGCTAATATTATGAAACTTAAAAACAAAATTTCTTATTGAGTTAATATTTTAATCCATTCCATATACCAGGGATTAAAGATTGGATCCGCATCAAGCTTCTTTTTATGGCTATTACTTATACGCCATTGAGGTGCCTTTCGTAAACTTTCAACATTATCAAAATCTACATACTCAACCATATCACGCAATTGTTTATGCTTATACGAAGATTTGCTTTCATCATAATCAATGCGATAACTATAATAATATTCAGAATCCTTTGTAAAATGGCGTAAATAGGATTCCCCATTAGATTTATAGCGATCAACTAGGAAGCCTGGAAGACCATTATTCCAAACTGTTGCATACTGTGTAGGAGCCTCAAGGTCACCATATTTATTCAAAAATGCAAAAATTTGTTTTTTTGCCAAACTTTTATCAACAACATTAGGGTCTATTTGAAAGCGTAACACACGGATCTTAATTCCTGAATCTTCATAAGTACGAACCTCATATTTGTTATCTTCTATAGCCTCGCTCACTAACTTAGCCTTTTTAGGAATACGATAACTGAAATTGTCCCAATGTTTAACATGGCTATAATTATCCAGCCTAGATAGAGTCTCAATAGATGGGATAATATAATTACTCATTACCACTTCAGCTATTTTATCTTGGTATGGTTCCTTCACATCACCACCTCCAAGATATGTAATACCATAGGTAGTGTTTGTGCTCTTAGGCGTAAACTCTGTATACATTACATGTGTCTTGGCTTTAAGGATTTTCCAAGATGCATTTTCTAAGCCCGGATAGGTATAGACACCTTCATTGTGCATACGTTTACTAAATTCTTTACCATGTGGTGGCCCCACCATCAAAATACTTGTAAAACCACGAACCACAAATAAAGGACCATCACTTGATTTAGATTCAACCGTGTCTCCACGCAAGCTAATATTGGGAACAGCTAAACGGATATTATCCTTTTCATCATGAAGTAAGATGACAGTAGATTGTGAGTATTCCCCCAGCTTAACCGCTTTAGCCAATCCAGATTTCTCTTTGAAAACCTTTTCTATCGCAATCTTGGGTTTCTCCACACTTTTCTGAACTTTAACGCTAAATTCCTCCGCTTCTTGTATTGCCTTTTCATTAATATGAGAATAATTTTCGTAAGCATTGACGGGAATGCTCGCATCTGCACCTGGAACTGGTGGTTGCCACTTTGGTACTTCGATCTGCACAGCGCTTACATGCATGGTAAAAGCAGTCGCTAATGCCATCATGATTATACTTTTACGTAACATAAAACCCTCTCTCCTCTAAGTTTTACAACACAAAAATACACTTACTTCTTGTCTTTCTTAATTTTATTTTTATTACTAATATTAACACTTTTCTTACGAAGTAATTTTACATTACCAAAGTCTGAGAACTCTACCGTATTTCTTAATTGTATATGAGAGTACGGCGTAGCTCCATCAGTATAGAGTAAATCAATAGCATAATAATATTTATCATCTCGAAGAACTCTATGAATTTTAGATTTCTTGCCCTTCCGATAATTATCAATCATATAACTTGGCACACCATTGTTCCAAACAGAAGCAGATTGAACTAATGCCTCATTAGATAATGGTTGACCTACTTTAGATGCATTAATAACCTTTTTAAAAGAAAAGTTACCATATAGATTATCCACTTTTACAGGCCATCTAAGCACAGAAAATCTTGCAGAAGGTCCTACATACTCTCTAACTTCAGTCGTAGTATTATCCAGATTTCTCTGAGCTTTCAACTTCATTCCCTTTGGAATCCGATATGTTAAATTTTCCCATGTAATCGTTTCACTATACGAATCCATATCATCCAGAGAATGAATGGACGGAATGATATAGTTACTCATTACCTGTTCCATTTTTTCTGTAACAGGATGATTCCGATAAGCAATTCCAACGATATATGGTCGATTTGGCTGCTCTTTAAGACGCACTACAGCACCCATCATAGGATTATTTTGATTTAAGAATTTATCATTCATAAACCAGGTCCCCTCTGTTATCTCTGGATATAGGAATTGCCCTTTCTGATCGGCTTTTGCCTTAACAATATCAAGAATATCCGTTACATTAGACCCCAACATAAAGAGTGTATTTCGCTCAGTTAAAAGCTGTAAATCTTCTTTCTCATTAGAACGACTACGAGACAAATAGTCCCCTTCTAGTATGGCTGCGGGCATACTAGCACGAATATTATTATCTTGATCATGTAACAAGATTACCGTTGATTCATTCGCAGCTAAATCTATTTGATTATAGCCCCGTTGAGCCTCTGCATCTAACTTATCCTTTGACAACTTACCATTAGCAACCATTTTATCTAACTTATCTTGGTATTTGGCCTTAGCCTTAACAATATCACTAGATTTATAATTACTAAGATTACCTGCCCGATAGTTCTCATACGCATTAGCCGGAATACTCGCGTCAGCACCTGGCATAGGCGGTTGACCGGCTGGAACTTCAATCTGTACAGCACTTACATTCATGGTGAAAGTAGCTGCTAATGCCATCATGATTATACTTTTACGTAACATAAAACCCTCTTATCTTTTTCTCTCACATTTACAATATAAATAAGCACAACCTTATTAGCATAAGTATACTATGCAAATAAGACTGTGCCTATTATTAATAATTTTATATTTTAGTATATATAGATTTCGTATATATTTAGCATTTATTAGGTTTATCTCAATTTGACGATATATACCTTTATCCCTATAATATAAGTAGATAGTCAGACGAGTAGTGACGTCAGGCGCATCTCGAAAAAAGTAAAACATTAGGAAATGGCCTTTCAGTTATCTAGTCACACTAGGCAACGAAGGGCTATTTGTCTTTTGTGAGACAAATAAGCGCTACAAGTGCTCCACTAATAAAAGCCAAGCTATTTTTAAATATGAATAGCTTGGCTTTTGCATTATGTAAATAAATTAAGAATATATCAGAAATCTAATATGAATGTTTAGGAGCTTTTAAGAACCAACGAAGTATCAGCCCAGTAATCATAAACTATCACGGCTCATCATCATAGGCAATGCCATATGCTTTTTTATACATCAAATTAGGCAATTTATATTTTTCGTCACCAAATTCAGCAGGTAGAATCATAGCTTTTAGGTTTTCTGCATACACACGTTGTTGGCGAGTCTGCCCATTATTGTAATAGGTACCGCCATCATTAACGGTTCCAGTGATACCTGAGTTTCCTTGTTTTGCACGCCAAATAGAGATATATGGCGTCTTGTCACCTTGTTTTAAACTTTTATCATGATCATTAATCAAATGGCGCAAAGAACGATCCATTTGATAATCGTATTGTACTGAAAGTCCTTGAATCATATTAGCAGCAGGCATAGAAACATATATGACTGCTTCGATACGACGATGACCATTCGGTGCTGTTACAGACTTAACAGATGAAAGGTCCAAATATTTTCCATCCCCTCGCCCAGAGTCAGCACTCGAATCGATGTGTTCAAATCGCTCTGAGTTTAATAAGTCAGCCTGTGATACGGCTTGACCTTTCATGGGTAATATGAGGCAGACTAATAACCATAGTGAAAATAAATATATACGTTTCATCATCTACCTCACTGCACCACAACATCATCAAAATGCTGCTGATACACAGACATAAACATAGCATCCGCTATATCATACATAATAGTGTTATTACGATTAAGTGGGAACTTACGCGTATCATTCACATAATGCATTGGCTTCGTCGCACCATCAAAGGTATACTTCGCCACATCTACCTCTGTCATAGCTAAACCAGACTTACTTTCACTAGCCTCAATTAAAGCTATCATAGACGGACTCGGATTCATTATACGAGACGAATGAATAAGGGTCGCTAACGAATAGTTAGTATCATAATCCACAGTGAGCTGTCGCTCGTCAATGGTAGATTGATAAGACGTATCCATCACAACATAGTAGGTCCCTCGCAAAGAATACTGTGGCGGTGCATAACGAAGGGCCTCAATAGAATACGTATTCAAATAGATATACAAGCCACCACTCTCCATGGAACCATTCATAGATCGAGTATGAACCAACTTAAACTGTGGTGACGTCTTCAACTCTTGATATGTAATTGCCTCTGTAGGCATGGTGAAAGCTAGCAACACAAGGGCTAGCATCAAAATACGTTGAATCATAAAAACCTCTCTCTAAAACTATAGGGAACTGCAACTCTCAATAAAATAAGCACAATCTTATTAGCATAAGTATACTATGCAAACAAGACTGTGCCTATGATTAATAAATTTATAATTTAGTATATAGAATGTACTTTTAATTGATATTTATAAGGTTTATCACCATTTGACGATATATATCTTTATCCCTATAATATAAGTAGATAGTCAGACGAGTCGAAACGTCAGGCGCATCTCGAAAATCAAAATACTTAGGAAATGGCCTTTCTGTTTACTTAGCTACCATGCGGTAACGGAGGGCTATTTGCTTTTTGTAAGGCAAATAAGGGCTACTAAGGCTCCAAAAGCAATGACAATAGCCAGTACTTGTAAGAGGAGCATGATTATTTCATAATCACTCATAGACTTATCCCTCCCTTCAAAAACGAAGAGAGGCCCAACCTCGTCTAACTATCCTAAGTCTATTATAGAACGAACTAATATACGATACAATAAGGAACGAATAATAGAGATATACAGATAAATGCATAGAAAAAAGCCCGTCATAACGGGCTTTTTTTAGTTCCTAATATATATACATTCTCCAACTCCCCAAGAAACTCCTCTTTGTATTTTCCTCAGTTTTTATGGATAATTAAACTATACTTGATATATGCACCGCAAGTAGTAAGGGTGATTTAGTATATGTCTCTAACTAGTTTGTAGTTTAGGAGGTGGCATATGGACGCTTTAACTATTATATGGGTCATTGTTTGTGCCTATTTATTACTGAATTTATTAGTCGGCGTGTATTGTCATATTCGTGTAAAAGATAGTACTGATTATCTACTCGCAGGTCGTCGTATTGGGGTTCTTATGACGGCAGGCACGTTAGCAGCTACGGAGATCGGTGGCGGGAGTACCGTTGGTGTAGCCGCGAAAGCGTATGGTTCTTGGGGTTTATCTGCAGGTTGGTACGTAGTCTCTGCAGGGATTGGGGTTATTCTCGTTGCTTTCATCGCACCACTGTTACGACGTGCCATGGCAACGACCGTACCGGAGATCATCGGTCGTCGCTTTGGTGGATCTAGCCATCTCATTACGTCGATTCTTTCTATGCTCGCAACAATTACCTTGGCAGGCGTACAGATTACTGCAACAGCAACCATTATTAGCGTTCTTACTGGGCTTTCAACAGAGCTAGCCATCCTCATTTGTGGCGCAGTACTCGTAATTTACACCATGTCCGGCGGCATGTGGAGCGTAACAATGACAGACGTTATCCACTTCTTCGTTCTCGTTGGGGGCTTTACCCTTGCTGTACCGTTCGTACTGCACAATGTAGGCGGCTGGGAATCAGTTGTAACGAAATTACCACCTGAACAGCTGGGCTTCACAAAGGTTGGTTGGAAAACCATCATTGGCCTTATTATCATGTACTTCATGACCTTCTCCACAGGGCAAGAATCAGTACAACGGTACTTCGCAGCAAAGAATGAAAGAACCGCTGTTCTCGGTTCTATCATTTGCGGTATTATTATGGCTCTATTCGCCTTTGTTCCTGCCGTATTAGGCCTCGTAGCATTGGCTGAGTTCCCGAACATCGAAGCAAATAATGCGGTGGCAACGGTTGCACTTAACCTCATGCCTCCAGTAATGGCGGGCTTCGTTATGGCCGCTGTCGTATCGGCGACGCTTTCATCAGGCGCAGGCGACCTTTTAGGCGCCGCAACTGTATTTACCAAGGATATTGTGGAACATCATTTTGGTAAAAGCCTTACAGATGCTCAGCTCACTAGATATAGCCGTCTATGCGTGCTATTCCTCGGCATTATCGCCATCGTCATTTCCCTTGTAAGCAAAGCCATCATTCCAATGCTCGTATTTGCTTTCACCATGAGATCTGCGGGCCCATTCGCTGCATTCCTACTAGGCCTCACCTGGAAAAATGCAACAGCTGGCGCCGGCATTTGGTCCATCGTGCTCGGTTCTATCGCGGGCGTGTACTGGGAATTCGTGGGCAATCCATACGGCATTATGTCCATCATCTTTGGTTCCATCGTCAGCCTCATCGTCTTTGTAGCTGTCGTATGTATTGAAAGAGCCATGGATAAACCACCGGCTCCACCGGCTATACCAGATGATTTAAAAGAATAACTTAAAAGAATAATGTAAGAAAACGTTCTAAAAGAGTTCTCTAAGAAAAAACTCCTATCGGTTAAACCAATAGGAGTTTTTCTTATTTTATAACGACATCCCCAAATTATGTGCCATACACACATTCATCACAATTTGACGATATATCGTAACCTTACTATAATATAAGTAGATAGTCAGACGAGTAGCTGCGTCAGGCTCATCTCACAAACTTAATAATATGTAGAAATGGCCTTTTCGTTTTATCTAATTTCCGAAGAAACGAAGGGCTATTTTGCTATTTCTAGACAAATAAGCCCCACAAGTGCTCCAAAGGATATCATGACTGATAAAATCCCAAGGATAATCATAATGATTTTATAACCACTCATAAGCAACCCTCCCTTCAAAAACGAAGAGAGGCCCAACCTCGTCCAACTATCCTAAGTCTATTATAGAACGAACTAATATACGATACAATAAGGAACAAATAATAGAAATATATAGATAAATACAGTAAAGACCGCACCCAAAGGTACGGTCTTTTTCTTATTTCTTTACTCTTTTATTACTGGCATGTCTTAGTTGCTTGGCATTTCCAAAATCTAAGTATTCCATTATATTACGTAGTTCAATATGATTATACTTATTTTTACCATCTTCATAAGTAAGCGAAATATAGTATTCATATTTATCATCTGTTATCAGATGGAAAATACGAGATTTCTTACCTGGATTATATTGCTCCAAAAGATAAGAAGGAACACCATTATTCCATATCAAGGCTGCTTGAAGAGGTATATCTTTTACTAATATTGGATTCTTTTTATAGAAAAAGTGTTTTAAAACAGTCTGAGTATACAACTGTATAGGCACAGCTTTATCTACTAAGGCACTACGTGCAACAACGAGTTTCATACCGTCTCCAACATACACGCGACCTTGAAAGTTATCACTTTTTTCTTCCCTATCTAACATCATACCCTTAGGTAGTCGATAGGTTAGATTATCCCACGTAACAGAATCACTAGTTTTATCTAGATTATCTAGTGTCTGCATAGAAGGAATTACAAAATTAGCCATTGTAGATTCTAAATTTTTTGTAATGGGCTGATTCTTATTACCTAGGATTGCCATATACATCTGATTTGGGTATTGATCAAAAGTAACAGCTGCATACATTACAGGTAGATTCTCATTCGAATATTTCTCTCTTATTCCCCAATAGCCTTTACTAATACCCGGATACTTAAATTCCCCTTTACGTTGATCATTTCTATTAAATCCTGAATCTTCAACTTGTTCATTAGCACCTACTAGACCAGCAATAACATTGTGTTCAAAAACATACGAGCCTTTACCCTTTTTATTTAAGTCCTCAAAATAACTTTCTACCACGGAAATAGGCAATGTCACTTTAGCCTTATAGTCACCTTCGTGCAATAAAATTACAGTAGATTCATGCGTAATTAAATCCAAATACTTCGCATAGGCTTTTTTTAATTGCTCTGCCTTCTCTGCAGTACCTTTTTTCTTAAGAACCTCTCCATCAATCCGCTTATTATAATCTTCCATTTTCTTAATGTGGTCAGCAGTAGTAATATTGCGAGTCTTATCGTAACGATAGTTCTGATATGCAGTATCCGGAATACTAGCATCAGCCCCTGGTACAGGCGGTTGTCCTTCAGGAACAGTATACTGTGCCGCATTAACAGGCATGGTAAAGGCTAATAGTACAGCTAAGCTCAACAATGTACTTTTTAATTTCATACAACACCTCTCAAACAATAATAGACACGTTCTCTCATTAGTATAAGTATACTATAACCTAGAGAACGTGCCTATTTATGCTTATTGCAATTTTTTCAACGCTGCTTTAATTTCGTTAACTTCAGATCGTAGTTCTTCATTGTCTGCACGCAGTGATGCATTATCAGCTTGTAAATCTTTGATTTGTTTTGCCATTTCAAAGCGACTTGTTTTGAGTGTTGGGTCTTGTTCGCCTACCTTGAAAGAAGCACCGATGTTAAACATGCTTTCACCACCAAGGGTAACACCAGCATGAACCATGGAGTTTTCGTTTGGCTGATAAGAGGCCCCAATAGCGCCTGCATTTGAGTTCTTATAATGGCCTACACTGGTCGCAAAGGACCATTTATCGTTTGGATTGTAGTCCAAATAATGAAGCCCCGCCAATGCCGCAGAGGCAGCACCCACCTTGGAGACCTGACGATCCGTATAGGACTTGGCGTTGTTGAGCACCTTGTCCCCAATATTCACCGTATTATTTTCGAGCGTAGAAATACGATTCGTATTATTATCGACCTGCGTTTTCACCTCGTGCAACTGACTGCCGTTAATGACCTCCGTAGAGGTTTTAGAAACCTCGCCCTTAGACACATTTACGATTTTATTATTCCCATTATCTAGGCCTTTGTTAGTGAGAGACACCGCTTTCTCATTATCATGGTCTCCATCGGTAGTCGTGATGGTCACCCCGTTATACCCATAATTCGTATTGTATTCAGTGCTATTCTCGTTGTCATAGTGTACAATCTTTGTGCCATCTGTGCTAAGCTCAGACTTATCACCACTTTGAATATTGGCCATGGTAAAAGTTTTAGGCTCCATCTGTGCCATATATTTATTATCTTTTCGATCGAGGATAGCCAAACCATAATCCTCTTCCCAAACGAGCTCATGCGTGCCGTTATACATATCAAAGTGACCAGCTCCAATATGAGCATGACGATCATCAGGATGACCAGCATCCGCTCCTACAGTGCTACTAATAGATATGCCGTCAGACTCAATACGAATACCATGATTACTATCCCCAGCAGTGCCTATAAACGTGCCTTGATACGTAGGATAATTCGTCGTAGAAATCTCATAATTCGTAGAACCATCCGCATTCGTACTCGTATTCACCAATAAATTCTCACTATTTGTAGAAACAGTAGAATCCGCATGAACCGTTAAACCATTCACACTCAATACAGACAAAACACTGGCTAACAATAGACACTTTTTATTCATTATAACTCCCCTTATGTTTACAGTTGGATTTTCACTCATACACGCTTTATATCGTATGGACTTAACAATACATAATACTTACTTCTTTAATTACTATAAACAGACAACGAAATCTCTTTACCACTAAAGAATATGTATTCACCATGACCAATAGAGAACGGACCTTGGAATATATTCTTTGAAAGTTCAGATGGCATTCGATTAAATTGATAGAAGTTATAATAGTCAATCATAGATGCATCAGTTCCCAATCCAGACTTATCAAAATGACTACCTTTACCAGTAATTGTAATAACTGTAACCATATTATGGTCAAGACCGACACTTAGTCCTAAATCCACATATTTTAATGTCTCACGCCCACGAACATCACTAGAACTTGGAGCACCAAGCAGATCAACTACCTGTTGTCGAGTCATTCCTAAATGCACGCCACGAACAGATTCATAATGCTCCTTTTGTAATTGATTAGTTAATTGATTCTTTTTATTCATAATCAAGGTTTTATGATCACCATTCCCCAACCACTCTAAATGAATAGCTTTTCTACCTTGAGCCTCTTGAATAATAAAAACACCTGCTCCAGGATAACCACCAACAAAATCAGCACCATCAACAATACGGCAACCATTAATATATCCATTGGAAATGCTCAATACCTTATTACCACTAGCATCATACCAATCACCTGCAACCTTTTGAGACGCACGAATAACACTGTCTAATGGAACTTGAGCTGCTTTAATAGTTAATGCAGAAAATAAGCACATAATACTAAAACACATACACACAAATAATTTCAGTTTTACTTTCATTTTAATCTCCCTAATAGACTATATATGACAATAAATAGTAATAGCTAAACGTTATAGCTCTAACAATATTAGAGCAAATAAGGTAATAGATGATAACTATCAACATCACTCATTACACGGCTATTACCATGTCTATTTTGTTGATATCTAATCAAAACAACTTTATCAGTATATTTATTAAAGACAAATGACAAACCACTATTATGTGCCCCTACATATTCTCCAACATAATAACCACTGTAATTACCGTATCCCTTTTCGATTTCTCCATAAGGTTCTACCGAATTTTGATAAATCGAGTACGTCACCAAAGGGCCATAAGTATCTTCTACATCACTTCGGCTCATCCCTACAGTTATACCCTTATTAGTAGCATAACCTGGCTTTATAATATAGATATCTGGCTGTAATCTATTTCCCCATAAAGAAACTATGACTGCCTTATCAGACGAAATATACATATCATGACGAGAATATCTATGGTCGGCCAACATTAATGAATAATTATAGTTATTCAAATACCCATATATATCAGAATTATTTTCTAATCCACCAAGTACACCTGAATCATCAGTATGTGCTACTACACCTTTAGCTAAGCTAACACCTAAAAAAGATAATAACAATACCTTACTTACAAAACGTTTCATAATAACTACCTCATTGTATACAAAAGTAGAAAACATAACTCTCATTATTTATTTACACTATACTACTTACAGTTAAACAAATAATTATAAATATGAAACCCTTTTCTAAAATGAACATAAAATGAAGTATAGCCGCCCAACGTTTTGTTAGGCGGCTTCTTTTTTATGATTATATGATTTTTATACGATTACTATACAATTTTCATGTGAGTTCTATACGACCTCTACACAGTCCTACTTATACATATAAAATACATACTTATCTAATGCTGTTTTGTATTCTTCTATTGTTTTATAGGTCACAGTACTATCTTTAATCCAATCTTCAAATTTTAGATCTGGTCCACTGTAGCCAAAGTCTTTGTAGGTCTTCCAGATTCCACCATGTTGTTCTTCGTATTGTTCCCAGCGTGCTTCGCCGAAAGTAGCCAAGGACAGGGCTTTGTGATAGTGTTCTTTTGCTATTTCTATATTTCCTAACGACTCATTAACTTTAGCTATTAAATAGCAGTCGAAGAAAGGCCATGTATACCCACTAGGTGCATCCTCCATAGTTTTTTTCTTATTAGGAATAGCCATATCAAATTCTTTTTTATATTTCTCAGCTCGTTGGATATCTCCAAAGTGGACAGCTAGTTTAATCATATAGTTAGCACATAGCTCATAGTCATTTATGCCATAGAAAATAGGTATATAATCCTGTTTTTCCCATTGATCTGCCATTTCATTCCAAAATTCTTTATCAATATCATCTAGGTAGAACATCCACAACGCTTTCAGCCATAAATAGAAATCTCTGTTAGAATAATTTTCACAATATTTACCATCTTCACCGTATAACAGTATATTCTTTTGTACTTTGTAATCTGAATCTATTCCTAATATTGGTGGATACAGCTCTTTAATATAACGCTCATAGCCAAGTTGATTATTGGTGTCTACATAATAATGTAGCAAAGCATAGCGTAAGTCTTCTATATTAAAAGCATGTTCTGGATCGTCTAAATTCTCAAAAATAGAATCCATCTGTTCTTTATACAAAACTGGATCTTGCTGTTGCATAACCATTAAATCTTGTAATATTGGCTCTATTCTTTCATCGCCTAAACAAGCATAAGCTATAGCTCGATACCACTGAGATATGCGAGATACTTTCACCAAATACTCAACTTGCCAAGTATCTGTCGCAGAAATTTGTACCTTTGCAAGTTGAGCATCTAACTTGTCTACAATGGGTAAAATAGAGGCATACATACGTCTATTAAAGGCATGTCGGCATGCGTCAATCATACAATAAAAGGTACAGCACAGACGTACGTCTAGAGTTAGTACTTTTGCCAAATCTTGCTGCTTGTAGATATCTCGTCCATCCAAACGTTTTTCATATATCTCCTCAAAAATAGACTGAACAGCCTCATCATGAGTAAGTATAAAGTTAAGATAGTCCTTACGTTGCTCATCTTTTGGAGATAACTGAACTAACAGCTTTTCTCGTGTAAGATCTTTTACAAGGTTATCTAGCAAAGGTCCTAAAAGGTATTGCTTCTCATAGCCGATTACCCCATCGTCATAGGATGGAAATTCATCATTATAAATACTAAGAATCTGTGAATAATCATGTACACCATAAGCATCTAATAATTTATCTATCCAAATATTACATTCATCATAAATGGATATGCTAAAGCAGCTCCGACCAAGCATAAAACACTTATGTAAACTACAACACATCTCACAGATAAATGCATCCTCTGTTAAAGCTGCTAACTGTTCACTCTCTGTATCTCCTTCCATGGCTTGTACCATGTAAGCACCAAAAGCATCAGCTATTAATAGAAACTCTGAGTTAATTTCCCCTTGTTCATCCATGGTATACGTATTGGGGATTGAGGAAACTGACAGCGGTGACGGCACTGCTTCACGCTCGAGATCTTCCAAAGTTTGTTGTACTGTTGTAACAGATACAGGTGTATCAAGATGAAATGCACCGTCATAATAGCCGAAAAAAGCATCCGGTGAAAAGTAAGCCTTTAAAAAGTATCTTAGCATATGATCGAATATATACTGTGTCTCCTCTTTAGAGGATTTATGTGTTGGGAATAGCAGTTCACGACCTTGATGGCTTTTATACATAGGATATACTGTATAATATCCCTCACGACGTTCAGATAACAACGGCTCACCATTATAGGTACCATCACGAATAAATTCTGGTAAACAATTGATAACTTCTGTTCGTAACTCCGCTATAGGCTTTCCCCAGTCATTGCAAAGTGCTTTTACAAAAGCACGAATACGTTTACGCTCTAAATCATAACTTTTTCGAACTGTCTCAACATCTTCTTCATCAGATGAAAAACTTCCATCTGATACATAATAATCCAAAGCAAGCAAGAATGTCGTTGTTTCCTTACCTTCTATCGGTGGAAACAACGATGGTCGAATAGCATTAAATATACCTGTGGTACTTAAAGTTAAAAACTTCATAAATCCTCCCTGTCCGTAATACTACATAATAACAAATGCTCTTTATTCAAACGTTTAACACGTAACAACTACTGCCCCAATCATTACAATCAAATCCTATTTCTCTATTTAACACCCCATACCACTGTTTCTGCTTACACTTCAACAGCCATTACGGTCATGCCTAGCTTTCGCAGATAATTAATAACCTCAGGATTGTCTTCGTGAAAGCATAGTTCCTCTGGTTCACAGTCAAAGAGCACACAGAAATCTTGCACCGCATGGGATATATCGTTCTCTGTTTTATTGCTAAAGCGTATCGCCCTATAATCAGTGACCATATGGTGTCTTAACAACATGCGTATCCGTTCAGGATTAGCCGCTGTCCATAAGGCACAACGTTCACTGCCATATGTGCTGAGCACACGAGCTACAGAAATATTTAACTGAGACATATCCAAGTGGCTTTCTACATATGCTTGTTTTAGGGTAGCCATATGAGCTAAGTCATACTCTGACAGCTGTGTATACCATTCCTGTACGATTTCACGGGTGATGCGTGGCACGACCTTACGAGGTTCTAACGCTACACATGCTAACGCATGTACATAGCCAGTTGTATTTAATTCGTCGGTAAAGACCAATGTATTATCTACATCTATAATGTGAAACATAAGAACCTCCTTTAGTCATATACATATCAAAATAGTTTTTGCTGTGCCTCTAGCGCAGGATTTACAAGATTCACTAGATCATCCACCGTTACCGATGTATACCCTGCAGTACCTACTCCACGTGGATTTGTCACCAGTTGTCGCGCTTTTTGTTGTGAAAGCAAGCTACGGTTTAGTTTCATCTCTAATACTTCGCTGTCTGTTGTCTCATCGTACATAGCACAGGCCAGATGTCCGTAAGAATGTGCTTTTCCCATAGCATGACGGGAACCACTATCTCCATCACGACCTTCATAGCTAGCGATGAGTACTACAGCCTTAGTGAATAATGCTTGCAACCGATCTCGCTCCACATAGCGGTTTATAGCCTCATGGCGACTGCGGGGACCATTGTAATATTCAGAAAGAACGAGACCACCTTCTTCTACAATTCGATGAGCCATCTCTCGATGGGCTGCTGGCGAAATTGCGTCTAATGGTGAAGGCAAGATGGCAATTGTTTTTCCACCACAATCCATACAAGCCGTATGCCCAATAGCATCGCAACCTTTTGCAAGGCCACTCACGATATGCTGACCGCTCTGTACTAATCGGTCAACAATCTTACTTTCACGAGCAATGATCTCCTCATTCGGCGTTGTATAACCAATGACTGCCACATTGCGATTTAAGTCGCTCAACAGAGACAAGTCACCCTTGTAAAACAAGAGATAGGGCCGATCACCCTTAGGGGCGCTTTCATTAATAACAGGAAAATCCGCATCAAAACAGCATACCGCACCGTCCATCCAGTCCATGTCATCAACCGCAACGGATAGTTCATGTACTACATCATCGATATTGGGAATGTCACGCATCATGGCAAGGAATTCATCCTCTGTTTTCCAAGTATCGTGAAAACTCTTTCTCGTTGTAATGCGACTCGTCGTATTATGGACGGCCCAGATTTTTAAAGCTATCGGTGAAATATTCATATTATGCCCCTTTTCTATAAGAAGAACGACGGTAGGTATATGCCACAGCGTAGAATACAACACGAGCTGCGCCCGCATCATACAACGCTTGAATACAATCCTCATCAACGTTCACTGTTTTCGTATAAATATCATCAATTAAAATAACCGTTTTGCCTCGAACTGCGTTGCTATCAATATGACAAGTGTCATTCGTAATCCCTACATAGGGCTCGCTACCGCAATTATCAAAGCCTGGTAAAAATTTATGAATATGTGTTGTCTTCGTATCTGTATGCCGCGTAATACATCCAATGCCATCAGTTATACCTGCGTATCCGTTGGCCTCTAGTATTTTGACACACTCTTGCACCGCATCGCGGAAGCCTAACTGATTAGGTGACATAAAAGCTTTAGATCTTGGTACAACGGCAATCACCGCCTCCTCAAGGCCTTCCGCTTTCATAATATCGGGAATATCCCTTCTCACTCTATCATACACTTCCTGACGGGCAGATTTTAGGACACTAGGACAATAATTATTCAATGTATTTTTTAAGGTATTAAGAAAATCAGGATTTCCCGGCTCACGATAGCCCAAATACAAGTCACGGTAATAACCAACACAATCACGAGATAAGTATTCATTGCTAGATAAAGTAAAACGTCTAACTAACTGTTCCATAAGAACCTCCATGTGTACAAACTACATATAACAAAACTTCAAACACTGTTAAACCTGTGGGACGACCATCAATAAATTTCAAGCCGTCTAAGACGGACTTCATACCTTAGGGAGGCATAATGTGTGTTGAGAGGAGAAAATTTTATTTAAAAGGAGAATTATCATTATCATAGAAAGGAGGTAAAATGACTACTCGATGTTTCGCCCCTCAGGCTCAACTTGTGTGTTCATTATACGGATTAAACGAAAATAGAGATAATCAAAAAAACTAGGAACAAAAAAAGCCGCCTAAAAAGGCGACTATTTTCATATTAGAAGGAATACTGAAGAAAATCTAATAAATACTCCTGTTTATTTATTGTTTTTAAATCAAATAGATAAGCTTTGGCTCTCTCAAAGTCATCCTTAGAAATACCACTAGGATGGGCAGCCTTATTACGTAGCTGAAGGAAAGCTTGCATCCGTTTATACCACTTAGAAAAATCTGATGATGAAACACCTAGAGAAGTTATATTCTTACTTATCACATAAATACAAGAGCCTAAAGTTGTAGTTTCTTCGTCCAAAAGTAAACCTTTAGCTCTTAAAAATACAGTCAACACACTTTCAAAACACTTAGAATAAGCAATAAGCATAGGTGAAAAATCAATATCTGTATCATCTTTATGACTCTCAAAAAGGAACTCCCCTGTCGCAAGGAACTTAATTGATTGCTCATCAAAACATCTATAACGGCTTCTAAACAATTCAATTATTTTATTAAAAATATTTGCCTTACCACTATTTCCCTGAGTTTCTTGATTTTCTACAGCTTCAATATATTTAAGTGTTTTATTTTGGAATTCTACCCATTCCTTTGGATCACTAATATTACTTTCTTTCCCAATACCTAAACTTTGTAAAGCTTCATAAGCCCACTCTTTAGTTTGTTCAACTTGCTTTGCTAAAGATAATACTTCTAACTCTAAAGAATTTACTTTATCATGCAAACCATTAACCGTTGTATTCAACTCAATACATTCATTAATAGTACGTTTTAATTCTATTTCAGAAATAGGCTTAGCTTTAAAATGGATATTTACATCACTCTTATAAGTTATGTCAGAATCATCACTAACTCCTGTTAAAAAGATAATTGGTATATCAGAATTAATTCTTCTAATTTCTGCTACAGCCTCTGATCCGGATATTCCTGTATCAAAATGATGATCCAGAATAATTAAATTACCTATTTCTGCATTCTTTTTTAAAGCTCTAATAAAAACAGTAGCAGAGTAAAATGATGTAATTTCTACATTAAAAAAATTACGTTTAATAAATGATGATAAACTATTATGGATAATGTCCTCATCATCTACAATACAGATAGTCAAACTATTCATGATACCATTCACTCCTCTTCTGCAATAGGTACTAAAAGTTCAACTTCTGCACCTTTTTCACCCTTATCATTAACAACATTATTAACATGAATTATTGCATTCATTCGGTCAGCAAAAAATTTAACGTATTGTGACCCTTTCCCCATTCTCTTTTGGGTCTTATCAGAACTTTCCACTGGCTCTTTATAGATTTTTCCAAGTATATGCAATGGGAATCCACCAGCATTATCTTGAACTCGAACAGAAAAGAAAAGCCTGGAATCAACTTCTCTAATTGAATATGTGAGAACTATTTGATCATCAAGAACTTCAGCATCTAAATCTCTATATGACAATGCATTACTCGCATTTTTAAGAAGATTCTCTACAATACTCGCTACTCGATTAAGATTAACTTCACAAACTAATTTATAATCCTGAGCATTTATATAGTCATTTACTATGAAATTAATTCCACTACGCTCTTTATCATAATAGTTCTTTGGAATATTATGATTAATACAATCAACAATTTCTGTAATATTTTTTAGACTAGTTTTATAATCTATAGTTTTAAATAGTTCTTTTTGATGTACCAAAATAGTATCCCTAAATTCAGCTAATCTAACATTTATTCCCCTCTCAATCAATTGCTCGAATAATTGCATAGAATCATCTAATCTATTCATTTCATCCAAACTCAATAAAGGTTGATCTTGTAACTTATTCTTTAATGTATGTCGACTATCAGCTAATACATTTTCAACAATTTCACTCCATGATAAATTGAGTTGTTGTAATTGCTGTCGTGTATCTCTTAACGATACTTTATCAAATTCGTCATGCATATGATCATATGCACTATAGGCAATTTGAAGTTTGTCCAAAGCATCTTTTCTTTCTTGACTTAACTTTATTAGTTCCTTTTTTTGCGCCTCTTGACTATCTCGATAATACTGCCACATCAAGCCCATTAAATAGAAAACCCAGAACACGCCCCAAAAATAAGAACTCCTAGCATAATTTTGGTTTTTAAAATATATATCAGCCTGTAATGAATAACCATATAGTAAATCAGGAAAAGTAGAAAATGTCATGGCTCTAATAACACCCCAACTGTAGTAAGGCTTATTAGCATACTTAAAATCTAACTTATATTTCGAACCATTATAAGAAAATAATCGATATTCATCAGAATCAAACTTCGATTGAATAGATTCTAATAAATAAACTTTAGGAGTTCTATCACTTTTCTTTTTCAAGATTTCCTTTCCATCTTTTTCAATGGTAAACTCACCTGCTGTAGATTTAGCAATATCATTTATCTTTTCAATTTTTATTTCTTCTGGTAAATCACTAGTTATAACAGCTTTAACAGAATGAAATAATAACATTTGATTCTGATATAATGCAGATCTAACACCACTGTAATATGACATATAACTAAAAAGGGTCCATACTAAACAAGCAATTAATAAAGCAGCACCCATAGTAATAAATTGTGATTTTCTCTTCGTAATATCATTAGAGAAAAATATGCTAATTGTAAATATGAGAATAGTAATACTTAGGATAATGAAATCATAAGAAATAAAATTATTAACTGCTAAAACACCAGCTATTAAGATAACACCGATAATAAAAGCCGTCATTATTCCCCTATATCGAATAAACCACTCTAATACAATGTGGGTTACATTACGCTGGGAAAAATAAGTCGATAAAATCCCTAACAATGTAGTTATTAAGAGTATCATCCCATAATGAATTCCTACAATTCTGCCTGTAAAGTATGTATAGATAGGAATTCCTATTGATGTAATAATACTAATTACCGTTAGTAACCTTATAAAATTAGGGAAAATCTTAGAATTCATATTTCCTCCTACAAAGCTATAGATGACTTCTTCAATTAATAGTAAAAAGCATATTATCTTCACTTCTTCTATTTAAGCCATCATTAAACTTCATCATTTATTCATCTAAATAATACCAGATTCAATAAAGAAAATCACTAAAAACATGCTTTTCATGAAATATTTTTCATAATCTATAGATTATATATAATCATGTATATTGCACAATGTTAGTACTCATTTATACATATACGCAATAAAGGACAGATATATTTCTACATCTATCCTTTAAAATTTAGTATAATATTCATAATATATTCATTTTCCATGTTAGGAGTATCTATGCCAAGTGTAACGAATTACCTAAAAAACTTTAAGAATATACGCTTGTTCTTTCGTAGCTTGGCCATGGGTTTGCACACAAGAAATACAGCTCCCAAGCGAGGTATAAAGAAAAGTTTGCATGATGATTATCTCAAGCGCCTCGCCTATTTTAATATGGGTTCTAAAATTCGAGATACCCAAATTGGTCGAATGCACGTACACACTATCGCTAAACAAGACTTTTACTGGGGACACAATTACCTGTCTTCCTTATATTCTCTCTATGCGATGAAACCTGAGACAATCATTCTTATTTTGGCCATTATCGACACAATTAGCGAACTCGAAACGGCTTCTATTACAGACATATACGAGGCCATCAACGACCATCCTCATGTACTTTCAGCATATCAAGATTTTTTAGCTGAAAAATATCAACACACTTATAAATCGCTGCCAGATATCATCGAAAAGCAGATGATAAGCCGCCTTATTAAAAGGCTAGTAACAATTGGTATAATTGATGAAATTTCTGAACGGAATACCTACATATATCGGCTAATGCCATCAGGTATCGAAAATCTAACAGATCAGCAGCTTGAGTTATTATCTAGAGCCATATTTGTATATAAAAATATATCGCTCTTTAGTACAGCAGGTAATACGTTATTAAAGAAAATTCAGCCATTATATACTAATACATCTCTATTAGATGAGCTCGAACAGCCAACTACACAAGCTTACGAAACGCAGTATTTATTTACCTATAACAATCCACTTCATGTGATTGATGAAAGCTTGCTCTATACTATTGCCCAAGCACTACAAGATGATAGAATGCTCGAGCTTAGCTTTTATAATAAACGTCGTCCCAAGGTCCTCGTTCAACCAGTTCGAATTGAATCAGATTACATTGGCAATCGAGATTATCTAATCGCGTATCATAAACAAACGCTTGTCACCTATCGCATTGATTCAATCGATACTATTGTTATAAAAGGTGCCTTCATAAAGGCAAATCAAATACTACAAAAGGACACTAAATATAAAACAATACTGCACGTGCGCTTTTATAAATTACCCCAATACGAACCCGTATGGGATGAGTTTAACAATACACTCAGACATGTAACGATGATTGTTGAGCAAAATACTTCGCAGTATATAGATGTAAAGTTACAGGTGCAGGATGGTCAAGTTCTGTTACCTGTATTGCGTACATTCTTACCATATATCCAAATTCTGCATAGTATTCCTGAAAGTATCCGAACACGTTTTAACGACAATTTGCATCATACGCAACATGAAATAGTATCTGAACCAAGTAGCTACACAAAGAAAATCCATCCTACTTGGAATCTACTTTCACCAGAACCTACTGATTCAGATAATGCCGCAGTATCACCCCTACTAAATGAGATGACAGCGATTACTTGTAGCACGCAATACCGAATCCAGCAAGATTTAATCAACGGCATTTCATATACACTAGATGATTTGCAGTACATTATAAATCATAGACCATTATTAGATAGCTATGCACCAGTTGAGGAAAATGACCAATATGAACAAACCTTACCTAGTTATTTAGTCATTTCATCCGAGCAAGGCCTACAACCTTTATTCCCTCATTTACCAACTTTGGTATTAACCTCTGTAGAACGCATGTTCCTCAAGGATTTACTAACAGATCGCCGCATCAACTGGATGTTACCAGTTGATATCCAGCAAAGTTTAAATCAGACACTTGCAGAGGTGCCCACAACTTTACCAGCAAATACATGGGGTAATAAAAGTCTTACTGTCGATAGAACATCTAAAAGCTATACAAATCATTGGCTATGTACACAAGCAATGATAGAACAAACAACTCTATCCTGGGAGACGCCTGAAGGAGTAATTACAATTATTCCGTGTAAGTTAGAATACAATACGGCAACAAATGGATTCTCACTTATCGGCTACCATGTAGCAAACGAAACTTTCCATTACTACCCGCTAGACACATTGCCAACAGTGACTGTAGGGAACGTGCCTGTAGAAATCGATGCCAACGCCTTATACAAGGAATATCAAGAAACTAACCGCCAAACGATTCTCTTCTCTATTTATGACTTGAATAACGCTATCGATCGATGCTTTAACGCATTCTGTAACTATGAAATTGTAGGCACTGAAACGGATCATAATACATTTACACTCAGCGTGGAATACCTACCATTCCAAGAAAAAGATATAGTACGAATTCTTTTGTCCTTAGGTACTGCTATTCGTGTACATAATCCAAGAACACTAAAAGAACAACTCAATACTATTTATGTTAAAACGATTTTATTACTAGATGATTAGACGTTAATTATTACATTTATTTTATATTTCTTGATATAATACAAAATAATTTCTTATTTAGTAAAAATAAATCATGATAAATTCTAATTAATATCCATTAAAATACTGAAAATACAAAATATTATATGCTCGAATGCCAGTATAAAAAAACCATTCATATAAACAGCCCTATAAACTGATTATATAAATGGTTTTTTTTATTAATATCTTTTAATACACAAAATACCTACTACTAATTTCATCATAATATCTATTACTAATATTATTGATATCTACCTTATACTGACATAAATCTTCAATATTTTTCTTTGTATGAATTTCTATTAAATATAAACTAGTATTCTCAGCTAAGCGCTCCTTAAATAATAATACTCTTAACTCAGATATAATATAATCATAATCCTCTTTTGTATTATATATAGAATATAAATATATCATCTTTTCAATCTGACTTCTTAGTTTAGTCGAAATTCGATTATACGCATTTAAATAATCCAAAACTAACGTTAAGTCCTCTTTAAAATCAGCAGTTTGACACAGTTTTTGAAGTGTAAAACGACGATATACCTTTATGAACATTTCAAAATAAAGATAAAATAGTAACCCTAAGCCATCTTCAATCATTATCTTTTCATCAAAAACATATTCAATACATTGAGGTTTAAAATCCAAAAGTTCAGTCATACCACGACCAATAAAATCATCGCTAAAACTTATACTCGAAACACGCTTCTGATCAATTAAAACTATGATGGTTTCTAGGAAAGACTCACTTAGACCTCTGTAATTCAATACAGCTACCCAGTCTTCATTATAGTTACATATCTTTATACTCTTATTAATTAAAAGTTGATATGGATCGTATAACCACTTTTTCACATCGGTGAAATCTCTAGGACCAATAATCATAGGATGTATTACAATTTTATTGGAATTAGTATAAAATAATGTACTATTATAATTAAGCTCAACAAAAGAACTAATGAGATTTTCTGATTTCAATAAATGATAATACAGCTTAAGCTGAATAACCAATTTATTAACATTTAGTAAGGTAAATTTTTTATTATGATATTCATTATTTTTAGTATTAAATTCAAGCTCACTAAAATCCCCCTCTTTCCCTGATACCTTATATAAGCGAAGATTTGCTAACACAAATTCTCTTTCATAAGCGGACAATAAAGAGTTTGGATAACGCTCACCAGAACACCTTAAAATACGACTTCTTAATAACTCTGGAATATTAAAGAAGTCAAATAATCCTGCAATAAATCCATTATAAGTTCTATTAGATTCATCATAATCTAAATTATTATAACTAGTGATATCATGAATCCAAGCTAACGTATAGTCAATCACATCACTTCTTATTTCTTCAATTGTATTTTCTTCTAAATACTTTATCAAACTATCTAAAAGACTTAGAACACATTCTCGTTGACCTAAAAATAGCGAATGATGAGAAATAGGAAGATACTTAATAAAACTAAAACTATCTAAATTATCATCCTTCAAAGTAAAATTTTTATTATAAACTACACTATTACTTGAATCTATTTTATTTATAGAATTACAGTCTTGTGAAAAGTTATTGATTAACTCTATCACCTCAGAAGAAACTTTATATTTTTTCGCCTCCTTAATAAGACTATCACTTAATTCTTGGAAATCCATATCATCAAAAAGTAATTTTCTATTAATATATCCTAATAGCTTAGTTAAAATATTAGAATCATAAGAAATTTCTACATTTACTGTATCCGCAATATACTTATTAATATTGATAGTTGTCTTTGGTATAGTTAAAGCATTATTAAGATGATCACTTAATCTTAATAATAAATAATTAATTTTATCTCCATAAACATTGAATGCTTCTATATAATCCTGAATTACAAGTTGTTTAAGTATTGGTATTAAAACACGATCTTCTCTAATATAACAATTCCAAAAGTCAATTAAATTTGTTGTTATATGTTTAAATGCAATATAAGCAGCTATCAAATCCGCACCTATTAAAGGCTCCCCTTCATACACCTTAGACGCTAATGACTTCATTAAATTAATGGCCAATAAGTCTATATCAGTAGCCCAAGTAGTTAATACTAAAGTCTTAAGCTCTTGGTGTGCTAAAGTATATCCAGTAACGTTATTATAAGTAAACTTAGTAATAAAGGGCTTAATATCCATAAATAAACTCTGGATGTAATATCTATCTTCACCTAAATCAGCCAATTTCACTAAGTCATTAAAAGATACAGGAATATCACTCAAAGCTAATACTAACAATGTATTTTTTAATGGTCTGAAATATTTACTTCCATAAATATATTCTAGCTTTTTACAATAATATTCAAATAAAATTTTGTATGTTATGAGTTCTGATTCATCTATAATTTCAGGTATATATTGTAACAAATCAGCTTCAAGTAAAGTATTTATATTATTAGCTAATCTACAAGAGGGCGTAAATTGTGATGTGTATGTATTTACTAAATCTTTGTTCCTATCATCATTTGCAAATATTGATACTTTATCAGTAAAGTCCATATTATTGATGAGTTGCAACATAATAGAGTTTGGGTTCGTTGTAATTCGTGATGTAACGATGATATAGATATTTTTTCTTATTAAACTATCACTTGGTAAAAAAGAACTAAAATCAAACTGATTATCAACTGACTCATCGATACCATCTAATATAATGACTAATTTATTCCTGTATTCAAAACGTTCTGCTTCACTATATAGCTCTTGGAAGAAAGATAAAAAATCAATAAATGTATTACTATCAATAATTTCTGGTATTTTATCATCAACGCTAAATGTTTGCCCGGAATCATATTGTAATAATGAACTCCTAAGCTCTTCTTTAAAACCAGTTGAACTTAAAGTATCACCTTGCCTAAAATAAAAAGCCCGTACAGTGGAATCTACTAAAGGCATATAATTATTTTGAGAATCAGTTTTTAATAAAGGATCTAACAATTTAACAAAGGTGGTCTTACCCAAACCAGCTTCTGCCTCCATTAAAAATATCCCTTTATCATATGTATTTAACCAATTTACTACTATATCTTTTAAATATACGGGCTTAATTAGATTTTTATTAAATATTTTAGCGATTACAGTTCGTTCATCTGATATATCTCTTATTCTACTAGGTTTTCTTCTAAGATCATTGATAGCCTTAGATACAATCTCATCATAAAAAGCTTTTAATAATATTTCAGCCTTCTTTATCTTATGATTATTATAATAGTCTAAATACCCTATATTTAGCTTTTTATTAAACAAATAAAAATCAAATAAATATAAGGATCCATCAATGATTTCAATAAAGGGAGATAGTAAAATAAATTTTTTACCATACTTAATTTTTACCTTAGTGACATCATGTAAATCACTTAATGATTTAACTTTCTTTCTCCTTTTTTCAGACTCATATATCCATGTAAATTTAGAAAATATATTATATGTATTCTCTAAAAAAGCTTTTAAAACTTTTAATAACTGCTCTATTTCCTCCTTATGATCCTCTTGTAAATAAATACTATAAGCACCATGCCCAATTCTAATATTCCTCCAATTAGTAATATCAAATTGCTGCTTTTTAGAATTGCTACATTTGTATCTAGTCGAAATTTCTATTAATAAAGCTTTATAATCCTCTGAAAAATCAATAGTTTTTGCTAATTTATCTGCAATCTGAATCCATGTTCCCAAAGACAATGGTCCGCCTAATAGCAATTTCAAACTATCCTCAAACCCATCACGCCGATGTTGAAATAGATCTGCTACAACATAAATAATAGGTAACTTTACTGTTAATTCTAAAATGTCTTTTAGTTCATAAAAAGTACCAACATACTCTCCATCGCGAAACATATTACGCAATCTCTGATACTCATGTTGGAGAATTAATGGAAAAGCTTTAAGATTTCCATCAAACCATAAATCTACATCTTCAGCAACTTTTTGTCCCCACAGCTTGCATGTATCCATTATTAATCAGTCTCCCAATACCTTTAACCTAATACTTTACAATCTCTATAATAATCATTTTATTTATAACTAATCATTCATCTAAACATATACCCTAAGATTTTTTCATAGTCATCTTTTAGTTGCTGATTTGTAAACTTCTTTTTAACTTCTTCTGCTAACTCTTTTTCCCCAATCGCATTATAGTACTCTATCAAGCCTCCATAAATGATATTATCGATAGCCGCAGCTCGTTCTTGAACGATGGTTTGAGTTAATTGTATAAACTCTTCAGCCAATTCATATTTATTAAACTTAACAGCTAATAGTGCAAAGTACTTATAAATAAGTTCCCATGGATGACCATTCACATGTTCAGCTTTATTGCCTTTATATAAATTTTGTATCCAGCTCAATAGGTTGCGCCGTTTTTCCGAATTCAACTCGTCTACATAAAATCTATACAATGCCTTAATATACACATAAAACGCAAATTTAAAGGATTGTACCTTTTGCTCGTCGTCTGTCATATCCTTTAAATAGCTAAATTGCTCCCATACATTATCATTCCCACCAAAATACTGAGGTGCATATTTTTCATAACCTTCACAGTTATCCATATCAATGTAGTGATGAAGCAAATAAGATAGTGTAATGTTATAATCGATTGATTTTTCGTCAAATTGAGCTAATGCTTGTTCAAAGTACTCCTCAGCTTGAGTATCTTGTAAATAAGCATACACTTGACCGCACTGGCTTAATGCACGTCCTTTACTAATGCTAACTATATCATCAGACTCAACTAATAATTGACGTAAGGATGCCAATTCATCCTCATATTCAAGTATTTCTTTTGCTAGTGAAAGTGCCTCTTCATAACGATATTGATCATTGAGTATAACCACTCGGCGTTTGAGCGTTAGCAAATAGTCCTCTACATGACAATATTTAGCGAATCCTTTCGCAATTTCAAAGCATCGTTCAGCCATTAAGCTGTCTCCAATATGGTTATATGCTGTAATCCCCGCATCATAAAATGCATATTTACTAGCTTCAGATTTTTCTAGATTCGCTACTAATAGTTCTAAATGGTTATATAAATACACTAGCTCATCCTGTTTCAGCAAGTTAGAATTTGCATACTTGGCAAACTGGCGAACGGCTTCCTCTAGCGCTTCAACATCTGTGGCCTCTGAAATCCATTGCTCGATTTTCGGGAACCATTGCTCCCAATAATAGTCTTTAAAATCACTGCGACTTTGTTTTGTTTCAAAAAGTGTAGATAGTACTTTAAAATAGTCTTTTTGTTGATATGCCATGACCGCTTTTTCATAAGCCATGTCAATATCGTCATATGTAAAGATAAGATTCTGACTAGAGCCATTAAGTCGAGTAGCTTGCTCAACAAACGATTGATGCCAAGCTAGAGGACTTTCACCAATTTTATTATGATTTAAAATCGCACAAATCGTATCTGCTAAATAGAGAAAAGCATATCGTGTAGATTCAGATTCATTAGCATTGTAATAAATAGAACGTACTGAGAAATCCTCAATCTCTAAATCCAAACGATTGGTTTCCAATAATTTACGATCTAAAGCAGCACGGTAATTATAGTCATTTGCTACTTGGAAAAAGCGTGTATCGTTATTTTTATTTGCTTCCGGTGTACTGTTTTTGAAATCAAAATCTTTATAGCCTAAATTAATATATTTCTTACAAAGCTCCTTATCACTAGCTTTCACAGGAACCAAACGTGTGGCCAAATCAAATTTAACCTTAGACACATGCAAATCAAATGGATTATGAAACACGAGGCGTGATACCGTCGAATACGCCATATTCATATATAAATTACTAGCATATTCATCATTAACAAGCATACTAGTAGACTTATGATTCAAGATGGTCTTGCCTGTTCCGCTCTTAAGCATCATAACAATACGATATTGACCATGTCTCTTATATTTACCAATAGGCATGCCATTATAAGTACATTGTTGAAAGAACTCTGGCAAAGTTGCTTGCAACTCAGTTTTCATTAATTTTACATTATACCCATTGGTATTACGCTTATTAGTATGTAAGTCTTCCGGATACTTACATTTAACTGTTTCTGCTACAGCACGGAAGTAGTCATCTAAACGCTGCTTTTCATTCCAAGCATCATTATCATGACCTTTATCATCGTATACAATACCTGCTATAAAGAGAGGTTCTTTATTTCCAGCACCCTTAAAACCTTCAAAATCCCCATTTTCATCTAATGCAATCGTAATCATACTAATCTTCCCTTACACATATATGACCTATCTAAACATATAGGTCATATATTTCTCTACATTCTCTACAAACTCACTTAATTGGCCATATAATATATCATATTTACCTTGATTTCCTTTACATTGAGCAAATCTTACTTCACCATAGGTCATGATATTACTAATCGCTGGACCTGCGTTCACAACAGAGCGACCTATACAGGATCTAAAATATTCTGCATCTAACTTATAACCCTTTTCATAGGCTAACAATGCAAGGTATGTGAATATCAGTTCCCATGGATGACCTTTAGGAGCTGCATCTAAAGTGGCCCCTACTGTACGGCCTAACTTAATGAGGGTTTCCATGAGTTCCTTATTTATTCTTGCCCTATAAAACTGATACAACGCCTTAATATATACATATAATGCATAGCTTTCGTGTTGAACTATTTTTTCATCACAAGTCATATTCAGCAAAAATGCTAATTGATCTACGATATTAAGGTGACCACCAAAATAGTTAGGTGCCCATCGTTCATAGGAATCTTGCTGTTTCGCATCAATGTAATAGTGCAACAAATAGGATACTGTTCGATAGTAATCATCTGTATCTACAGTAAATATATCTATGGCTGGTAAGAAATAAGACTCTGCCTCAGGTCGTTCCATATAAGCGTACACTTGACCGAGTTGACTATAGGACTGTCCAAGACTGATAGCCTGTTTCCCCATCGGTAATGAAGCACGTATATGTTGTATTTGTTCCTCTACATCAACAACGTACTTAGCAAGCTCCAAAGCATCTTCATATTTATAACAATCTATTTTTGCCACAATGCGACGGCGAACAGTTTCCATATACGTTTCAAGTGGTACTGTATGAGTGAGGGCCTGACATTTTTCAAAACAAGCTACAGATACATCGCTTTTACCAAGATGATTAAATGCCGTCATACCACCATCATAAAAGGCATATACTAATGCTTTATCTACACAAGACATATCCTTGATATCCTCTAAGATATACTCAAGGTGTTGATATAAGTAATGCAATTTGCCTTCATCAAGACGACTCTGATTAGCATAATTCACAAAGGATTCAATCGCTCGTTCTATGGCCTCTCTATTATCTGCACTATGAATGAGCTCCTCTACAAAGGGGAACCAATTCGTTTCATAATAGGATTTAAATTTACTATCACAACATTTCGCATCATAAACATGACACAGCGCACCATAATAATCCTCATTATGATATGCTTTCATAGCCTGCTCAAAATAGGTATCAATATCATCATACACAAACATATAATTAGGATATTTAGGATTGATTTGATTAGCAAAATCCACGAGTGTTTTGAATTTAAATATATCTTTAGTATCTCGTTCAGCACCATAGTAAATAAAATTACCACAGATATGGCCAGCTAAATATAGGAATGCAAAATTAGCTGTCGTCACTGGGCGATCATCGTCATACTGAACAGAAACAGATTTCAACTGCACCACATCTAAATCCGGACGATTAAACTCAACCATACGTCTATCTAAAGCAGCACGATAGGTAAAATCATTCCCTACTTGATAGGTAATAATCCCCTCTTTTTTTAATTGCTCATTCCGAAAGTCGTATGGCTTATAACCTAAACGACGATACTCTGCCAAACGTTCATATTCGGTTTCTTTAACATCTACCAATTGTGATGCCAAATGTAATTGAACACGATTATTATGTAGCGCAAACGGATTAGATAGTACAAGGCGAGACACTAAACTATCTGCCATATGCCAGTATAAATTACTTGCTACACCATCATGTAATAACTCACTCATATAAGGCTGGAGATACTGTGTCTTCCCCGCTTCACTCTTCAACATAAGAGTAATAGCATAGTGACCAACACGTGGCATCTCTACAAGATTTCGTCCCTTATAAGTGCCATCAACCAAAAACTCTGGTAAAGCAGCATCAAGTGCATCTCGATAACGTTTCATATTTCTTCTTATCTGTGATTTATTTTGATAGTTACCCTCTATTTCGGTAGCTCCTTCTAAATCATTAGCTTTAATATCACCAAAGAACCCCTGTGGATAATCACTGTTTGAAGCCTCTGCTACAGCTCTAAAAAAACGATCCAAACGAATCTGCTCATTACGCAAATCCTGCTCGCTGCCTTCATCATCATACACAATGCCAGTAATAAAATGGATATGCTTTAAACTGTTTTCCTTTTGCCCTAAATGGTGAAAGTCCCCATATTCATTCAATGCGATTGTTAACATACTACCCCCACATCTATATCCCCTATTATAAGCATTTTATTTATAACCTTATTTATAAATAAAATATAAGAGTCTCTATATATTGTTATATGAAAAAAGACCATAATAGAACTTATTAAAATAATATTCCATTACAGCCCTTTCTATTACCGAAATTTCTACTTCTAAAATAAGGTACCAATCTAGCTATTATATACAGTCTACTTCTAAAGTATCTCCTACTATAGGTTTATATTCATGCAAAATGCTTTGCCAATCCGTATTTAAAATAGCATTACGATACTCAGACTCAAACTTTCGTATTAATTTTATAAATTCATGTGTATACAATGTGTTCCAATTAGCACCTATTAATGGCATAATTGGGATTTTAACCAATATACTCTCATAATAATGTCCATGTTTTCGTTGGATTTTTCCATTATAGTCTTCTACAATCCGGCTACATAATTGTTGCAATTCTTCATTGGTATCGAGAATTCCCACCAAGCCCTTATATATAGGCTTCCTATATAACGTATAATCCTCTTCTCCCCAAGTATTCTGAAAAATTAACATCATGTACATATTATTAAGTTTTGTGGTTAACTTCCAAAATAACTCTGGTAAAAACGGTTCTCCTCTAACAGCACGAGGCCTAGAACACATCGAGTGTTGTTGTCGTTTCCAAAAAGTCAAGATGGTACGAGAATAGCTATCTAATGAATTTGATAAAGGCGGTCTTGAATTAATTCCTCTTTCAATCGTCCTTGCTTTCCATAACCAAGAATATGGTGTTGAAGGTTCAAAAAAGATAGATTCCATAAAAGCTTCTTGTAATAAAGTACTCTTTTGCATCTCAACTATATCAATATCATCTCTCCAAAGTGTAGCTTCCAACTCAATTGAACTTACGATTTCTTGTAAGCATTCACTAAGATTCAATATCTTTAAATTCTTATTACAATACGGTTTAACAATATCCAGTAAAGTTTTAACTGTAAGAGGAATATATTGAGGATGTGTTTGTAAGAAACGCCATTCTCGATTAATAAAATGTTTACCATTAAAAACTACTACTGTCGTAGCATATTCATATAGATTCAAGTGGTAACTAAGATGTCTAAACATCTCCCCTAATGTAGACTGGCAATGATCACTATACAATTCACCTAAAGCTTGTAGAAATTCGATAACCTCGACTTCCATATTGGCAATATTTCCATATCCTGCCGGATTCCCAATAATAATAAATTGTTTGAATTGTGGCAGTATAATAACTGTATCAAAACTCAATACATCTGTTACTACATAAGCTCGAATAGAATTAACTGTATCTAGTTCACCTACTAAATGGGGTACCATATACGCTAACAATTCTCTTTTTAGATGATACATATCTGAGTTATGCGGCCAATTATTTTCAATAGTTTCTGTTATAATATCAATCTGTTCAACCACATCCATAATCATGGAATCCCCCATTTCGAGATATTGTTACTATACAATAACCTCTATAACCCTAACTCCCTGTGATTGTAAGTACTCAATTACTTTTTTATCATCTTCGTAAAAGCATAACTGATCTTTTTCACACTTAAATATATGACAAAACTCTTGAATACCACAACATATATCCTCTTGGCTTTTATCACTAAAACGAATGTATGTATAATTAGTAATATCAGTATAGTCTAGAATTTTCTGAATTCTACTTGGATCTGCAGCGGTCCATAATCCGACTTTATTTCTCTCTATCTCTTGTAAAAGTCGATATAAATCATTATTAATACTAACAAGATGTAGATTTTCATTTACGTATGTTTGCTTTAACCGTACAATAGCGGTCAAGTCTTCATCCGTCAAAAATGGATACCATAAAGAAACAACCGTTCTTGTAATACGTTTGCAAGGTACTAATGCTTTCAAGCCTAAAGACAATAAAGCAAATATATATGCTTTATTATTTAATTCATTAGTAAAAAGCAATGTATTATCTATGTCAAATATATGAAACAAGGATTCCTCCTAATATAATATTAGAATAAATTATCTTGCTTTGTGTTAGTCACTCTTTCTAAAGCGCTAATTCTATATTTTGCTATTTCATCAATGGTAATGAAAGCAGGATTCTTTCGAGCAGCCTTTGCTAATACTTTTACATTGCCAGCTTCAATGAATTGTTTATTTAATTCCATTTCATCAACATTACTATCTTGCTTTTCATTATACATAACACAGGTTTTATGCTTGTATTTCAATGCTTTATTCATAGCATGTCTGGAACCACTATCACCCTTATGTACTGCATAACTTGCTATCAAAACAACTGCTTTAGCAAACATAGCTTGTAAACGATCACGATCAATAAAACGCTTAGCCATCTCAAATCTAGGATTACTTGGCGGTGCATAGTATTCACTAATAAGTAATCCTCCAGTTTCTACTATCCGTTTTGCTTGTTCTGTATGTTCTTTAGGTAAAACTTTGTCGATAGGTGATGGTAATATAGCAATTGTTTTTCCACCGAGCTCCATACATGCTTCATGAGCAATGACGTCACAACCTTTGGCAAGTCCACTAACAATAACCTGTTCTTTCTTTACGAGCTGTGAAACAATCTTTCGTTCTCGCTCTTGAATACTTTCACTAGGGCTAGTATGCCCAATAACAGCAACATTATTATTCAAATGATGTAATAGAGAAATATCCCCCTTATAAAACAATAAATATGGTCTATCACCTTTTGCCGTAACAGTCGAATTAATGACAGGAAACTCCTGATCAAATATACATATTACCCCATCTAGAGTATCATTAGACTCTATCTCTTTTGTTAGCTGATTTATCGTATCAATTACTTTACTATCACTTTCTATAGCGCTAAGAAAGCTAGTCTCAGAAGTATAGAATTTATGAAATTGTGCCCTTGAAGGAATAATACCTACTATTTGGGCTGCCCATATTTTAAGAGCTATATCACTAATCTTCAAAATCTTACCTCTTCATCATTAACATATTAATTATCATGTTTTGTGTATCCTATAACATATAATATTATCCTTTTAGCGCCTGCATCTAGTAAAGCCTGAGCACAATCCTCATCAATATTTACTTTTGGAGTATAAATATCATCAACTAAAATTACTACTTTTCCTTTTACCATATCAGAATTTATATGACAAGTAGCCTTTGTAATCCCTTTATATGGTTTAGGTCCATTATTATAATATCCTCGCAAAAATTTATGTACATGGGTAGTTCTGGTTTCCGTATGTCGCCTAATACACTCTGTACCATCAATAATATTAGGGTAACCATTAGCACGAAGCATTCTCACACAATCTTGTATTGTAAGTCTAAAACCTAACTGAGAAGGTCGTGTAAATACCTTAGACCTAGGTACTACTACAATCACAGCCTCATCTAATTGACGTTCCTCCATAATAACAGGTAAATCTTTATGAACGATATCATATACTTCCTGTCGTGCAGCATCAATACGTCTTTGTCCCTCATCATTAAACAAATTTTTTAAAACATTCAAAAAATCGGGATTCCCTGGTTCCTGATAATGAAGATATGGCTGATGATAATAAACAAGAGTATGTTCAGACAAATAATCGTTTTTTCTAATCGTAAAACGTTCCATAGAAAGCCTCCATGTATATAAATCTAATAAAAATGCCTAAATACAAACAACTTTATTATCGTTAACACAAAAGGATATAAGTAGCTACAGCTTCTAACGTCATATACATTGATCAAACATAATTATTATTTGCAAACATTAATCATGTCTATTTATAAATGTAATGATTTTATACTATCACATTAATATATTCTTATTTTATCATCTTATCTTCATAATTCAAAATATCTCAATTAATTCTAAATCATGCATCAAAATATCAAACTTATACTTTAATACGACTATGAATATTTTGATATCATATTATTAATATAATTAAATTATTTACTTACTAATAAAAAATCCGTCTAAATACTGGAACATAATGTTCTAATATTAGACGGACATTTTATTTTTTGTCTCATAATAAACTTTTATTTATTCGAATTAGATCGACAAGCTTTACACCAAGATTGATTTCTTACTTGACCACCACTAGACATTTGTCTATATCCAAAATCACTAATAGGCTTTTCAATATTACAATGTGGGCAGATCCGAGTAGGTTCACTACCATCAAACCCATGAGATTGAATTATAGGTCGTTCATTATTACACATATATAGCTCCTCTCAAACACTGATATTTTAAAATAATATATTAAAGTTACTACTAGCTACATTTATCAATAATCCAATTAATCCAAGAAATAACAGTTCCTGCTCTTCTATGATTAGTAGCTTCACTATATTTTTGACCAGTTCTAGGATCTACAACACCCGCTTCAATAATATAAGAAATCACTTCATTTTTAGAAGGCATAATTCCTGTATGATAATAGGATTTATAAGTAAGATAGAAGGCCTTATATGATAAGATTATTTCCACAAACTTGAGCTGACGAAGCTTATATGACATAGAAAATAAAGACTTACCTAATTTTGTTATTGTATAACAATCATGACCATCTAAATCTAATGACTTCTCTACAAGTCCTATATATCTCGCAGCATCTAAATAATAATAAGATTGGCGCTCATCAAATGAATACTCATCTGTAATAAAGTTCTTTTCCACATCATTAATATAAAGTAGTTCACACATATTAATTATACGTTCAAAAGAATTTGCTTGAGGAAATGGAATCTTAGGCTCCTTATTAAGATGTACTTTTTTTAATACCCTTTGTACATCTTCTTTCGAAATATGTGTATCTTCTAAACAATATCGTTTGTGTTTTACTAATTCTAATGAATTATAATGTTGTAAATCTTTAAATCTATATTCATAGAGATAGAAAATACTATTACTATAAATTAAAAATACAGGACGTACTGGCTTTCCCGCCATTTTTTGATGCCAAGTTCGGAAAGGATAGTATAACTGACGAATCAAAAAATTATCTGTCAGATCTCGTTTTGCTTCCATTAAGGCAAGACTATGAATACCCTCATAAGCCGCATCAATTTCAATTTGTGAATTTTCTACTGTTACAGTTGGTTCTTTATCAGTTACATCTTTACTAACAACATCCGCATAGAAAGCAAATGATTCAGAACTCATGCGACCTGAAACGGTAGGTAATAAACTTTCGTCTTCTAAAAAGTCAGCAAAGATACCGGATATATAAGCCATATTCAAAGCCTTACTTTCACTATTAATAGATGTTACATCTAAGCTTTTAATATGTTCAGGAGGTCTTAAATAGGTAATCTCTGATGTATCCGATTCAAAATTATGATATGCATTTATATGAGAGATATAATAATCACCGCGCGTAATTGGTAGAATCGATAAATTATTTTCTTCAAATAAATCTGGTCGAGCATCAGAGTGATCGAATTTAACAGCTAATCGTGCTTCTTGAAACTCTCCGATTTGCTTAGCAGAAATTATAAAGTATCCCTTATCCTTAATCGCATCTAGAATATGATGCTTATCGTTCAGCTTAGTCCATGTTATATCTATTTTTCGTTTCTTTTTACTTTTACTCATAATTTCTAACTACAACCTCATCGACACAGCCACGTTTTGAGCCTACAGAGTTAATAGCACGTTTTGCAGGAACAATAGTAATATTGAAATCACTATAAATATCTTGTATAAATTCTGTAGCAGAGTTTGAAAGCATAAATTTTATACCCGCTGCATCAAGTTGACGGCAACAGTCTCGTAAAGCAATTTGATCCTCTCTACTAAAACCACCTGCATTATAACCAGTAAAGCTTGCTGTTACCGATATCGGATCATATGGAGGATCCAAATAAACAAAACTATCTTCTGGTAAACCTTGAACAGCTTCAGAGTAGCTTGTATTTAATATTGTTACATCTGCTGTATTAAAATATTCATGTACCGCACGTAGTGTACTTTCATTAACAATATTAGGATTTTTATAACGACCAAAAGGTGTGTTAAACTCACCAGCGCTATTTACACGATACAATCCGTTATAACAAGTTTTATTCAAAAATATAACACGTGCAGCCTTATCAATATCTGTTAACTGATTATAAAGTTCTGCATTACGGTCCCAACTTCGCACATCATAAAAACATTCTTTTGTATTCTCAAACTGTGCTAACCGTTTTATCAATGCATCCACATCATCCTTAATAGCGCGATAAACCCCTATTAACTCGCTGTTAATATCATTTATGATTGCCTTCTTTGGTTGCAGTGCAAATAATACAGCACCACCACCAATAAATGGTTCACAATAGGTAGTATATGTTTCTGGAAATAACGGCATCAATCGTTCTAACAACTGACGTTTACCGCCTACCCACTTCACCACTGGTGACGCTAAGTCTATCTTACTCATGCATGCAACCCCTTTCTAAATACTCTTATTATTGTAACCTAAATGAGCAAATAAAATCTATAAATTTATGAGACTACATTATACAAACAAAATAAGAGGTTGTAACAGAGTACGGTCTAACCGCATTCTTGCTACAACCTCTTGTTAAAGGTAAAACATTATTTATAGTGTCTTAAAGATAACCTAATTTTATTTCTCCCGTATTTTGTTTTCCCTATAGATTCTCCTCCTTTTTCTCTCCCCCCTATTACTTCATCTCCCCTACGTATTCTTCTCTTCCCCCCTAACGGTTTTATCTCGTTAGGTCTCTCCAGGCGATAAATAGTTCGGCCACAACTTGTGGGTTTTGACTGAGTTTGATGCGGGCTAGCATTTTGCGCACGTAGTTACAGTGTTCTAGCATGGCTTCGTTCAGCTTGTGTTTCACATGGTGTGGGGCTTGGTACACCAAGATGGGTTTAAAGTCACCCACATGAATGTAGCTCGTATCTGGATCAGGGCCATCGGTGACGATGTATTGATACGGTATCGCCACGTTAAAGAGTCCGTACACCACATCCTTACCGATAGGGCGTCGACATTTAATATGCCCAAAGGTCAGATGCGGGCCATAGGTCTTAGGCGCCGTATAGCTGCTACGCCGACCGTCGCTGGTCATGATGTAATTCGGTCTCAACCCTTCTTGTAAGGCCAGCTCACGTAGGATGGTACGAATTGGCAAATGTACCAATTCTTGACGACCGTCTACGAAATAGCACATCGTGCTGTCTCCGCCGCCAGGTTCATAGGTAGGAATAAAACAAACAATATGATTCTTCGGATTCGTATAGATCAAATCCAAATTCTCTCCCTTAGATAGCCAAGTGGCCACCGCTACTGGTACTTCATTACATGTCATCATAGGAATTTTCTCTCCTCAACTTAGGAACATTCCTTTCAACAATACAATGAACACGTGTTCTGTGAAAGCAGATTCGCATGCTTTAATCTGCTGTTGGTTTAATTGTATATCACACTGTATAATTTGTAAATATATACACAAAACTATAGAAATTTATGTAAAATTAAAGACTTTATGATCTTGTAAAAGTAATATATACCTATATGTGTCATTATTTTCTCATTTAAATTGAGAATTGCATATTTTATGTATATCTGTTAATCGCAATTAACGTAATTATGCAATAATCAGAATATAAATAAGAAATTAAATTATATTAACACATATCATTTTAATACAAACTTGACTCTAATAGACTAATAGTCATATGTTTACACTACATATTCTAATCGATTCAGAGTTCTAAGAATCTCATATGTATATAACTCTAATACGTGTATAACTCTAATGAATGTATAGCCCTATTGCATTCATACTTAATGTACTCGTAGTTTCTTAAAGTCTGTCGTCAAGTATCTACGCAGCTTCCGCAGGGCTCGTTCATGGCGCCGTTGGATAGCTTGGCGACTACAGTTCAGTTCTTCGCTGACGGATACAAGGCTTTTACAATCACCATATACACGCCTCAATAGATCTTGTTGATCTGGAGATAATCTACCGAGAGCCCATACGAGGCGAGCCCGTAGTCGTTGCTCCTCATCGGCCGTCATGATCATGTCTGCTATATTTTCTCCCGATGAGAAGATATCCATGCCAACAGCTACCTCGCCATCGTCGGTGATGCGGTCTGGTATATGAATCTCTCGATGATTACGCAACCGCTCCCGCTTCCAATACCGCATGTAGCCATACCTAACACCAGCTTTTACAAAGCCAGGGAACGGTACGGAGCCTTTTAGATCAAAGCTATAAATCGATTCTAATAGGATGGCCCACAGATAGCTCTCTAGGTCTTCACGGAACTCGCGGTTCCCCGTCTTGTTCGTATAGTGTAAGATGAGTGGTCGATACCTGCGACAGAGCTCGATTTGAGCTGCATCATGGCGCAGTTCGTCAGCAGACCAAGGCTGGTACCCAACCGTCTGAATCCGCATATTTGGATTTTGACAAATCGACACGAGGCTCTTATCCGATAAGGACGTTAAGACCTGATGCCCACAGATAAGAGTCTGTAATTTCAACTCCCCTGGCACCTTGTACTCTGGTTCCTTAGGCGGTATCGTTTCAAATTCTAGTTTCTTAGAAGAAGGCCTCTTAGAAAGTACTTCTTTGGAAGCTGTTCCCTTTGAAGATATTTCCTCAGATTGTAAGCTTGCAGTTTTAATACAGGTTCGTTGTACTAACGGTTCTTCGTTTGTGTATAACATAAATCCCCTTTCCTGCCATGGCATAGCGCTTATCTACACAATAGCGCGGAACGGGGATTTTGACAAATTGGCAATTCCTTAGAATTCCCACATATTCGGTTACAAGCTAGCATTAATTTCTATCCATTAAAAGACATAACTATACACCTAGATAGGTAATTGCTGAAAATAATAAAAAAAAGACACCACAGAGGAATATGGTGTCTTTTTTAGAGGAATTAGTACTACCATTGGGTAATAGTACGTAAGTTACAATTACTGATATACACGTTAGGCGTAACGTATTCTGATGTTACAAGTAACTTTACAGGTAATCGTATTTTAAATTGTCTGATTACATTGCAATACAAGAGGCTTCCACAAAGTCTTTGAGTTGTGGTTTTACGTAGGTTTGGTACACGTCTGCACCATTGCCACGGACGATGTCGCCCCAGTATTTATACACATAGCGATACCAGAAATGGAACATGCTATTTGTGAAGTGGTAGTCAGCGTATTTCGCTGGTCCACGGCTATTCGCTTGGATACGACCTACGAGGCCCATGGCCATCAAGTCGTTTAAGCGAGATGTAAAGGTGCCGCTTTTAATTTGGCTAGCTTGCAACAGCTCCACATAGTATGGTCTCTCTAGTGTAGCAAGGCCAGATAGGATCGCATTAGCACCTGTTATATTTTTCATATCTCGATGTAAGATATGCTGCGTTTCTTCAAAGAGTGCGCCCGATACAGAGAAGAACAAATTAATAATATTCGTATCGATGCTTTCACCATTATCAAAGTACTGCACATAGGCAGGCAAACCACCTGTTACGGCGAAGACGGTACGCAAGTCATCCTTCGCATAGTGAAGGCCCAAGGATTTCATATCCACCAAGGAGAACGGTTTCACCTCGAAATATTCCGACACATAGGGACCGATCAAGCTGCGATCGCCAATGATGCGGCCATCAAGCTGTTCTAATCCATTCGCCATCAAGATGATGTTCAAATGGCTCGTTTCTTTATAAGCATCTAACAAATCGCGCAAGTGTATAGGGAACTGAGGTACAGCCTCCACCAAGGAAGGGTAATCATCAATCACCACAGTCTGAGGCGTTTTTACACTGCTTTCAAATAGACCTTCAAAGGCCTCTTGCAAGCTAGTGATCGGTTCGAATTTATCCTGCCCATCAGCAGGAACAAAACGTGCCTCAAGAGCTCGATTCATATCGGCTACATGGATTGCTTCATTAGCCATGCGGCCTGCCAAGTATAGCGCCTTATGACGGCGTACGAGCTGGGAAGCCACATAGGATTTACCACTGCGATGCGGACCATACACAACACACAAACTCATTTGATTCATCGCAATACGGGACTGGATACTCTCAATAATCTCAGCACGTCCCACAAAATTCATATACTCTCACCTCCAACATTCTATGGAGACTATTATATCATAATTTTAAAACAAATATAAACTTATTTTCATATTATTAACATGACTTTTGATTATGTTAAATTTTTTACGCATAAAATATACTTATTTAATGGTTTACTTTTTACCCATATGTTGGTGAAAGTCCCCATATTTACTACATTCTATATAGTTATATCCCCAATACAACTATACAGAGGAAAGTATAAAAAAAGACGTGCCTATCTAGGATAAGCACGTCATGTGTATATGTTTATATGTATATGTATATCAATATGTATATGTAATAGTTATGTTTATGGACGATACCTGCGAGGGCGTTCCCAAAATTATTGTTGCATTTGTGTTTGCATCTTCATGAGTAAAATATGCTTAACCGCATCATTGAGTCGATCATTGGTAATCGTTCCATTTGCCACTGCTTGGGTTAATGCTCGATGGACTTCATCGATGTGAACGGTGTCCGCATCAAGAAGGACGAGGTCACTGCCTGCCACGATGGATTGTACCGCAAAGTCCCCTATTTTTTGGTTTGCTTGCAAGGCGCCTACGTCAACACGATCTGTCATGACCACTCCATTATAGCCAAGCTCATGCCGTAGCCAATCCGTGATAATCACCTTAGAAGTGCTGGCCAAGTGTGCATTGTCGATAGCTGGAATTTGCACATGGCTCATAACGAGCATATATGTATTCGCTGTCGTCTGTGTAATGAGTCGTTTGAATACAGCTACATCCGTAGTATTGAGGTATGCTTTCGCATCATTAGCAGTCTCAAAGGATGCATCGCCAAGGCTCACCGTTGGGAAGTAATTGTAACCAAACCACATTTTGTTGATTTGGTACCGCTCCGCCATAGCAAGGTCCATATGGCCTGCCCACGTAGGATCAGATGTATAGGACACATTCGGTACCCCAAGGTTCGCATTCGGCCCGATGACGAGGTTGAATCCCATATCGCGCATTTCGATAGCCGATCGGGTCGCTAAATTAATGATCCGTTCCATCGGTAATTGATCCCAACGATTGGGCTCTGGCAAGCGCAAGAAACTTTCATTAGAACGCAACACCTTATCTCGATTAATCGCTATATAAGGCGTCACCATGCTCGCCGTTGAGGCCGTTTGCATGATGTCGTTTGTGAAAGCTTTCACTTGGTTTTTATTATTTAGATTTTCATTGGTTAGCATAACGCCGCTCACACGGTATTTCCTGATGACGTCCTTTTGGGACTGTCCTACCGTGCTGCCATGAAGGCTAATCATCATCAGCTGGCCTATCTTGTCCTCTTGAGACATAGCCCCGAGCCAGGTATTTACCTTCTCAGGGACAGGCTTGTCAGATTGCATGACAGCCCGATACGACACAGTTCGTACCTCTTCCTGCTCTGCCTGACTCTCATGCTGGCATCCCGCAGTACCGATAGCGGCGACAATCAAGGCCATGCTACATAGGGCACGCCGTAAAAACAAGTTCATCTCTCCACAAAACTCCTTGTAATACTCTCTTACATGTTATCTTTCTATATATTATACACTATATAATTCATCTTTTCCTCATGTGAAAGCTAGTTTTCTATATCAATTTATCATAATAAAGTTATAAAGTAACAGTAACAATTAATGTACGAGGCAATCCATTGATATGAAGTAATTATGATAGTACATACAGTCACAATATCGTGTCTTATGAGATCCATACATATAACATATACAAAACTATAAGAAGGTTATACATAAAAATCCTACGAATCGCATGTAAGGTGACACTCAGTAGTCAATGTCTACATAAGTATCAAGTCACTCATGACCCGTAGGATTTATTTCTGTTCAGTTAGTTACTCATATACCAGTCTAGCCACGCTAATGTATCGATGTATTCATCGCCAAAATACATTCGAAACAACTCGTACTGAGTAAATTAGCTAATTTGTAATACGATTAGCCCTTATATTTAGGGGATGTTGGGCAGGTTTCAGGTGTTACGTCTTTGCGATCACCAAGCACCGCGCTGCGGTCTGTGTAGTGTGTATGCAATAATTCGTGTGCTTTGTGGCCCAATGGTTCGCCTAAGAAATCTTTGTACAATGCTTGGATTTCTGGGTTTTCATAAGAAGCAACCCATTTGTAGTTAGCATCAGCTTCATAAAGGCCGCCGATACGAGCTTCCTTAGTTTTCACAGCTTGTGGCAATTTAGTGCGCGGTTGACCACCGCCACCAATACAGCCGCCTGGGCAAGCCATAACCTCGATGAAGTCATAGTGTTTGTCGCTGTCTTTTAACGCATTAAGGAAGTCACGTGTATTTTTACCGCCATGTACTACAGCAACGGACAATGTAACGTCATCACCTAATTGAACAGTAGCCTCTTTAACGCCTTCCATACCACGAACGTCTTCGAGGTGTGTCAAAGCATATGGAGGTGGTTCTTTATCAGTGATGAGCTTGTACGCTGTACGCATAGCTGCTTCCATAACACCGCCAGTGTTACCGAAGATGATAGATGCACCAGTTTCCATACCGATTAAGTCATCGAATTGGGATTCTTCAATAGCATTGAAGTCGAGGTTTTCCTCTTGGATCCAACGGATAAACTCACGTGTAGTAATGGAAATATCTGTATCCATGCCAAGGGATTCGTCATCATAAAAACGAGCTGCTGCATTTTCTTCTTCACGTTTTGTTTCTGCTTTTTTAGCCGTACAAGGGTTTACAGATACAGATACGATATTGCTAGGATTAATGCCTTTTTTCTCAGCAAAGTATGTTTTAATCATAGCCGCTTCCATAGCGATACAAGAACGTGTGGAAGACAAGTTAGGAATCAATTCAGGGAAGTAGATTTCCGCAAAGCGTACCCAAGCTGGGCAGCAGCTTGTAAACTGAGGAATTTGACCGCCAGTTTTAAGGCGTTCTACAAGCTCAGATGCTTCTTCCATGATTGTTAAGTCTGCACCGAAGTTAGTGTCTACTACATAGTCTGCACCTAATGCGCGCAAAGCACCAACCATTTTGCCTTCAAGGAATGTACCTGGTTCGTAGCCAAAGCCTTCACCGATGGCTACGCGAACAGCTGGAGCTGTTTGGATAACCACGATTTTTTCAGGATCTGCAAGCGCTGCTTTCACCTTTTCAAGCTCGGATTTAGCATGCATGGAGTCGAATGGACATGCAGCCGCACATTGACCACAGTGGATACATACAGGCACATCGCCGTTGGCATCGAGATCATAGTAGTCGAGTACGCTCATTACGTCCGCACAAGCACGACGGCATAACGTACAGTTTTTACACTTAGAAATGTCGTGATAAATGGATGGATTGTCGAGCGCAATCGGCACGCGTTTATCGATAAATTCGTATTGAGACATGAGGACCTCCTCTAACAAACTAAAACTAGCAAACCTTTAAAAGAAATAGGCCAAACTACAGAGCACTGTGCTCAAGGCGTACTTCCACATCTTACCTTTAGTATACGCTATAGTGAAAGTTTATACTATGTAGAAATGTTACACTTTTGTGTAAAATTATGGTCAATCAACCCTCTCTAGATACCATAATATTGCGCATGAAATTATAAGTGACATTATGAGTGACATTCTATATGACATTGTACGTCCGTATATTTCAACAAGATAGAAATTACATGAATGCGTAATAATATTCCCATTGTACCACGAATGAGTAAATAATTCACCAACTTTTCGGGAATTAAAACAAAAGAAAACCGCACGTCAATTTAAATAAAAACGTACATCAATTTAAATAAAAGAAAAAACGCACGTCCTCTAATGAGAACGTGCGTGTGTGAAGCTTTCACAAAGAATCATAACCCTCGAAGGATCAGATTATTTGTCACCCCAGATAAGTGTGTACACAGCATATGCAGGAGTGCCTTGTTCAACCTTACGGCTAGACTTATTAGGTTGTTCCTCTTTCACAACATAACCTTGAGGGTTGTAAAGAGTAACCTTAACGTCTTTTACTTCGCGTTTTTTGTGGTTGAACTCTTCAGTTACGATATAGTGGTAACCTTCGTAGTCCATAGCTTTGATGTCTAAAGTAGCTTTTTTGTCATCTTTTTTAACAGAATCGTTGTCGATAGACCAAGTGATACCATTGCTATCTGTACCAACTGTATACCAATTTGCCGCATCAACACTACCAATACCACCAATGAATAAAGCGCCTACTGCCAAAACAGCTGCCAATGTTTTTTTCATATTTTTACCTCTCGAATTAAATACAAGAATATGAAATCTAGTATATTCGATAAAACTAAATATTTTATGAAAGACAAATGTGCTCAATTATTAGAATATCTATTCCAAACATTAAGACTTCACATAATAGGTAGACCGTCCCCCTCCTTTACGTTGAATATGGCCATCCTTCACAAGGGTACGTATAGTGCCTTCAATGGAACTATCACTGAGATTTGGACACCATTCTCTAATATCTTGCTTTGTAAAAGCCCCTAAATGTCTATCAATAGCTGCTTTTACCTGATCCATTGCTGAACCACTATTTGCCAGTATAGAACTGCGGTTCTCAAAGTCATGATACGCGGCTAACAGCATTTGTAACCAATAGCGAATAAACGGTATAGGGCAGGAACTTTCATCATACCAAGTATCACTAGACTCGCGTAAAGCAGCATAATACATATCCTTATGTCTTGCAATCTTAGCCTCTAACGATACATATTTACCTACCATAAAGCCGCTACGGTACAACAATAATGTCGTTAACAAACGGCTCATGCGTCCATTCCCATCATTAAATGGGTGAATACATAAGAAATCATGTATAAAAATAGGAATGGCTAAGAGTGGCTCCACCTCTCCATTACCTACAACACGATTATATTCAGCACAAATCTTATCGAGGGCCTCTGCTGTCTCATAGGGTGCTAGGGGAGTAAATAACACCTCGGTCCGTCCATCGGGATAGGTAGCACTAATATAATTCTGTACACTCTTTAACTGCCCTCCACGAGTATTAAATTGGTAATTATACAAAATCTTGTGTAACTGCAAAATATGATTGCGAGACAATGCTATGGAATCATAACTTTCATGGATAACATTTAAGGCATCACGATACCCCATAATCTCCTGCTCATCCCTATTTCGAGGCGTAGTCTTATCAGCTACCAACTGCCGAAGGCGCGTGCTCGTCGTCACAATCCCTTCAATCGCATTTGAAGCCTCTGTACTCTGCACCTTTGCCAACTCTATAAGAGAATCTAATATGGCAGGGCTCTGTGAAAGCAAAACCTCCTCCTTGCCATTCGCCCGGTAAATTCCTGCAATAAGACTTAAAATATCCATATCCCACGACAAAGACTGAATCCGACCATACTCAAAACGACGCATACACACACCTCCATTTCCTTATAATCCCTTATAAATAAAATTATTCCCTTAAATTATACCATAAAATAAGGGAATAAATAATTTGGATACATTTAATTATACATGCAGAAGGGATTCTATCCCTTTGAGACCGACTTAGGTCACTATGGAGGTCGATGAGAGATAGAACCCTTTCTACTAGTAGAGGAAATTTACCAAATCAAGTGATACACGTGATCTAGATTACTTCCGTCTTGTATTTGTACTTTTGTATTTGCCAATGTTTCAGAACCAATCATATAGCCTTGTGGGTTATATGTAGCAACATCAATGAGCTGTACTGTTTTATCAGCACGGTTGAATGTCATTGTGTAAATGGAGTGATCTCCATTTGGATCTACAATCTTTAAGCGCAATGTAGCACGAGCATCGTTTTTATCAACGGAGTCATTGTCGATATAGCCAGTACGACCATATTGGTCCGTATCAAGCGCATACCAACTTTCAGCATGAGACACACCCACACCAGCACTGAATAACAAACCGGCTACAGCTAAACAAGCAAACCATTTTTTCATAACTATTCTCTCCTGACTATAAAATTCAAATAACTATGCAATCTGCATACCATAAATTCCCTACGCCTTCATTATAACACCAGAACTGCATATTACTAATAAAAACTCTATAAACTGCATAATTAATATAAATCTATTAAGAATGGTATGCAGAGTCCAATGGGCCTTAAATAATCTAACGTTTTTAATAGCTGATATTCGCGCAGTAAGGTCAGCAAAACACAGAAAGCCCCGAACTGTTCTGAAAACGACTTCGGTCACTATGGAGGCTTTCAGGATAGTTCGGGGCCAAATACGTTCTGAGTATCTAAATAAACAGAGCGAATATAAGCTTCTATTAAATTGTTGGATTATTTACCCCATAGGGCCTTCATAACTTCCGCACCCATGGTATCATCTTCAATTTTTGTAGGTTTTTGTGCTTCTTTGCTGGACAATAATGCTACGCCTGCAGCGCTGTATACTGTTGTATCAAGTTCTGTCCATGTTTTTTCTTTACGGTCAATGCGTACTGTGTAGATGTATGTGAAGCCTTCTACATTGTTAATCTTAACAAGTACTGTAGCCGCATCATCTGTTTTGTATACAGATGCATTATCAATGAACCATGCTGCATCGTCAGCATCAGCATCGATGTAATACCAATCAGCAGCGCTAGCTTGACCAAAGCCGCCTAAGAATAAAACCCCTGCTGCAAACATAGCAGCTAACCATTTTTTCATATCTAAACTCCTTAACGCTAGAGACGACCATCTAAGATGGCCGCCCATAGTTTCTTACATATACTATTAATACAAATTATTCTGCTTCTTCGTCTTCGATTTCAGCACCTGGAATAACAGCAATACTAGCTACTTTATCACCTTCGTCGAGGTTTTGTGTTTTCACACCAGAAATAGCTTTGCCCTTCTTCACAGCAATATCGTTCATGTTGAAGCGGATGATTTTGCCTTGTTCAGAGATAAGCATAACTTCATCATCGTTATGAACAACCTCTACAGCAACTACGTCGCCTGTTTTGTTCGTAATCTTGAAGTTCTTAGAACCTTTACCACCGCGTTTTTGCAATGTATAAGCTTCCGCATCATTGCGTTTACCGAAACCTTCTTCGGAGATCGTAAACACTTGAGCTTCGCTTTCATCAGCATTAAGAACACCTGCACCTACCACTACGTCGCCAGTATTGAGTTTAATACCGCGTACACCGTGAGCCGCACGTTTCATGAGACGAACATCGCTTTCACTGAAACGAATAGCGATACCCAATTTAGTACCAATCAAGATATCTTGGTTGCCAGTCGTTACGCTAACGGAAATCAAGCGATCCCCTTCGTCGAGGTTGATAGCATTGAGACCAGAACGACGGATGTTGCGATATTCTTCGATAGCTGTACGTTTTACAACGCCGAACTCAGTAACCATGAATAAGTTTACATCCTCATGGATACGTTCAAGGTCGATCATAGTTGTAACAGATTCGCCTACAGCAAGTGGCAATACGTTAACCATAGCAGTACCGCGAGAGTTGCGGGAACCTGCTTCTGGCACTTCGTATGCTTTGAGGCGGTATGTACGGCCAGTGGACGTGAAGAACAACAATGTATTATGCGTACGAACATGCATAATTTGCGTTACATAATCGTCTTCCTTCGTCTTCATGCCGATAACGCCAGCGCCACCTTTATGTTGGTTGCGATATACGTTCGCGTTCATGCGTTTGATATAACCTTGTTTAGTCAAGGTAATAACCATCTCTTCGTCAGCGATGAGGTCCTCTACATCAAGGTCGGACGTATCGATTGTGATTTCAGAACGACGAGGGTCGCCGTATTTCTTCTTCATATCTTCTAGTTCTTCTTTGATGATTTGACGTTGACGCGCTTCGCTAGCCAAGATAGCTTTCAAATCTTCGATCAATGCCAATAATTCCTTGTATTCCTCTTCGATTTTTTCGCGTTCCAAGCCTGTTAAACGGCGTAGACGCATGTCGAGGATGGCTACTGCTTGTTTTTCTGAAAGCCCGAATTTTTGCATCAATGCGTTACGTGCGATTTCGTCAGTTTGAGAACTGCGGATTGTAGCGATAACTTCATCAATGTGGTCGAGAGCGATCAACAAGCCTTCCAAGATGTGAGCACGCGCTTCGGCTTTATTAAGCTCGAATCGAGTACGACGTACGATAACATCGAGGCGATGATCTAAGTAGTAACCCAATACTTCTTTCAAATTCAATACGCGAGGATGACCGTCCACGAGGGCCAACATAATCACGCCGAAAGATTCTTGAAGTTGAGTGTGTTTATATAATTTGTTAAGAACGATATCTGGTTGCACGTCAGCACGCAATTCGATAACGATGCGCATACCTTGACGGTCAGATTCGTCGCGAAGTGCTGTGATACCATCGATGACCTTGTCGCGGCTCAAGTTCGCAATGGTTTCGATAACGCGAGCCTTGTTAACTTGGTACGGAATCTCAGTCACTACGATTTTATGCTTGCCCTTCGCCATTTCTTCGATGGTTGCACGAGCGCGCATTTTTACGCTACCACGACCTGTGGAGTACGCTTTTTTAATGCCTTCCCTGCCCAAAATGAGCGCCCCAGTTGGGAAGTCTGGACCTTTGATTTGTGTCATCAATTCTTCCACAGTTACATCTGGGTTATCGATGAGCATAGTAAGGCCATTACATACTTCGTTAAGGTTGTGCGGTGGAATATTTGTCGCCATCCCTACGGCGATACCGCTGGAACCATTGATGAGAAGATTTGGGATCTTCGCTGGCAATACGGTTGGTTCTTGCAAGCTTTCATCATAGTTCGGCATGAAATCAACAGTTTCCTTGTCGATATCAGCGAGCATTTCTTGAGTAATTTTTGCCATACGTACTTCGGTATAACGCATCGCAGCGGCACTATCGCCGTCGATGGAACCAAAGTTACCGTGGCCGTCTACCAAGAGGTAGCGCGTATTGAAATCTTGCGCCAAACGTACAGTCGCATCATAAACGGAACGATCACCATGTGGATGATACTTACCAAGTACGTCACCAACGATACGAGCGGATTTCTTGTACGGTTTATTTGGCGTCATGCCTGTTTCGTGCATCGCGTACAAAATACGACGATGAACTGGTTTCAAGCCATCACGCACATCTGGAAGAGCACGCATTACGATTACGGACATCGCATAATCGATATAAGCGTTCTTCATTTCTTTATCAATCTGAACGGGATGAATATTCCCGTGGGACCATTGTTGGTCTGCCACAATCTCACCTCATTTTACTAACACTGATTATAATACATCATAATATTATAGCATTTTTAAGGGCTAAAGGCTATAAACCCTTTATTATTAACTGTGTTCTTTCACAAATCTATCAAAATCAGAAATTACCTTCTGCTGTGTATTAAATACTTCATATTCACTAACAGCTTTCTTCTGTGCTTGTGTCATAGAAATAAGTCCTTTATTTCTTAAGATTTGATACTCATTAAAGTCTAAAAACTTATCTACACTTTCAATAAACGCTTTCATAGTAAATGTTTCATGTCGTTCAATAATACGTTCTATATAATCGAAAAATGAGGATACCGTTCGCTCAAGTTGTTCAATCTCTTCAACAGATAAATAATTTTTTGCTATGATTACATCCTTCTTATAAATCCGCCCTTCCGGTCCAGACTCCCACGTAGTCAATCCCATATGATTCTTTGTAGCATCTGCATGACTATGAATGATTTCTGCAGCAGTTTGACCTGTAATAGCATAATGAAACTTATTCTGTATCGTTCCAAAAAATTCTCTGGTAATAGGCGATTGTGCATCATAATCGATTGCACACACAGCAAATATATCTGTCACCTGTTGATATATGCGTCGTTCACTAGCACGAATTGAGCGGACTCTTCTTAGCAATTCTTTAAAGTAATCTTGCCCAAATGCACGTCCATTTTTTAACATAATATCATCAAGAACAAAACCTTTGATAATATATTCCCGTAAAACTCTTGTCGCCCAAATTCGAAATTGTGTTGCCTTTTTACTATTTACTCGATACCCTACCGCAATGATAGCATCAAGATTATAAAAATTAGTTTGATAAATTTTACCATCTTCAGCAGTTGTTTCCATTTTGGAAATAACTGCTAACAGATCTAGTTCTCCACTTTCAAATATATTCTTCAGATGCTTACTAATAGCAGGAACATTGACATCAAATAGTTTTGCCATATCTTTTTGTGTCATCCAAAATGTTTCATCTTTTACAAGCTTGATATAGTTATCAAGTGCAATAAAATCTATTTTGTTTCCCCCCCGCCAGTTTGTAAAACTGATTCCAAATGCCATCAAAAGCGGTATTACAAACGCAATAATAAACAGAAGGAAAAACGGAAGCACATATAAGTATATTGTTTTCGTTTTTACTTTTAATCCAGCATTGTTCACACCATGTTCCTCCTATAAGTCCTCCGCCTGTCATGACTGTACCATGGCAGGCGGTTTTCTTACTACTATTTCATATCTATGTATTCTTCATATGCTGTCTGCATTTCATCTGCAAGATCTGCCGGTTCTTTGATCTGCATTAAAACTTCCTGAAGACCTCTCTGATATACATCTTTAACAGAAGCCGGCAGAGAACTGTCCCAGTTCAGGCATCTTGTCACGCCATCCGCATTGGAGACTTCCTGCTCTCTCTGCGTAATAATGTTAAGTTTGCTTGTATCATACTCTACTTTCCACGGTGTGAACATTCCCTGTTCTTCCGCTAATACTTTGCCGAAATCCTCACTGCAAATATAGTTTGCA
>OGJO01000215.1_pt1 | contig 45896 bp, 61 predicted proteins | sample 1572121 | NCBI WGS metagenome assembly OGJO01 (sample SAMEA2582081, study PRJEB24529) | metagenome | biome: Human gut stool | place: China | collected 2011
CGAACTCTGGATAGGGTTTCGTATAGGGAAGTGAATAATCACTCAAATATACTTATATGTCCGCTGTTTAGTGCGCAACTACTAACAAGCACTGCAAAAGTACGCAATTCCTTGCGAACCACCAAATTAGCTGATTTTTCATTAACTCGCTTTATTGTGGATAAATTTGAGAAATCTATATTTAATGGGCTTTTCGGGGATTTATGACTTTAACCTTTCTAAGTTTAATTAACACAAAAATGCCCCACACCACCAAAAATGATGATGCAGGGCGATATGATAGGTATAAAAGAAATGCGATAGTAAAGCCCCACCATTGAGCACCAACGGCAGGGCTGAGATAGATATATGAGTTCCAAGAAGATAAATTCATTGCAAAGATAGGTAAAATATCTGAGAACTCAAAGAGATGGTGAAAATTTCTTCTGTAAGCGGTTAAAATAGTCTGTTGGTATGATTTATCGGTGCGATAGTTTAAACGCCTTGTATGCACTATAAAACAAATCCTCGCCTACCATAATTGATAAGCGAGGAACTATATATGCACGATTACTTAGTCCTTAATAGCCTCATTGACCTCGTAATCCATAATCTTTGCCAAAGTGTTGCTGATTAACGTGCTCATTACGTTGTACTGGCTGGCAAACTTATCGTCTATTCTGTCATTCACAAGCACACCATACTCTTCCTTGGCTCTATCGACCTCGCTCATAAAGTCCACGTACACCTCACGTAACTTGATGAGGGTCTTAGCCAACTTTGGCTGCTCCACGTTCTGCAACAATGTTGCATTGATATTCTGTCCGTTCATATTCTAATCTCCTATTAATTTAAATTGAGTGATGTCTGGCTGTTCAAGCCAACAATGGTGAGCAATTCCATAAATGTAGCATCATACCAACGTATCTGTGTCTGCTGCTGAAACTTAGGGTCTTGCTGATTCTGTCCGTACTTGTCAAATGCTGGAGTGATAACATACCAGCTATGTACCTTTCCTCGCTTTCCTGGGCGAGTGGCGTGCTTTACTACTCCTTTGAGTTCAAGCATACGATTGAATGCTTGTGCTGAGATACCAACGTTGTGCGACTTCAATAAGTCAGTGGCAGCGTGCGTAATCGGCTTTTCCGTTCCTGCGTTTACAGACTGAGGAAGAGCATCATCCAAGCCTACCATCTTACCAATCTTCTGAGCGATGCCCAATTTGCTTGCGTCATTCAGATTGAGGAACTTTGCACTCCAATCAGCAAAGACTAACTTTGCTTGAATCTGCTCCTGCAAAGATGGCTGCTGCTGAACTTGTGCAACTGCGTGATGGAACACTCTACGATAAACCTCGAACACTGGGCGAACCTTGCGAGCAACAAAATACTCCAAACAAGCGGAAGTGAGATAGTAATCAATCTTGTTATTGCCGCCCCAATCTTGCTTGCCATTATGGGCAAGCGAGTTTTCGCCATTATGGGCGATAACTATAAAGTCCACATTTTCAATGAAGTTTGCCTTCAAAGCTCTAACAGCTTTGCTTCTTTCAGAGTAAGCCAACTGCCAAACATCATCAAGGTTAACTGGAAACACTTTGTCTTGTTGGTCTAATGCCAACACACCACGGAAGTAGCGTTCAATATCCGATGGAACACTATCCTTCGTTAAAATTAAATTTTCGTTCATTTCGATATATTTTTGAACGTTAAACAAATGTTGGGTTGATACACGAAAAGGGTGTACCGCTACCCTTTGTTCAATGCCTATATCGGAAAGCACGCACACACCATTACGATATGTGCAAGGGGCGATACACCTATATCTTTGATATGGATATATCAGTCTCGTAAGATTAAGAGCATAAAAAATGCTCCACCGAATTGACGGAAGAGCTTCCTATTTCTCTCCCGATATATTTATTGAACGTTGCAAAGATACGAAAAATATTCCTATCTGCGTGCCTAAGAAGTAACCTTTAACCAAACTTTAACATTTGGCAGTTATTAATTATTCGATTAATTTGTTTTTGGGTATAATAAATCCCCACCTATACTTGATAGATGGGGAAACAATTATTCATCAACGGTTAATCCATTACGTAAAGCCTTTTCTCTTAATTCTTGATAAGCTTTCTGCTTTTCGTAGGCATTGCCATTGTTATACATATTCTCTAACTCCTGTAATTCAATCATTTCTTGTCTGTGTTCTCTTTCGATGCGGTCTATTTTCTTTTTATATTCAATATAATGCCAAATGTAATCAATGGCAAATATGACCACAACAAAGGCGGCAATACCAAGAATGATTTTCTTTGTTTTGCTTAAATTTCTCATATCCGATATTATTTTAATTCACAATCCAATTTCCAAGAACATTAGAATGGTGAAAAGTCCAGTCCTTTTTCTATAAACCTTTCAACGTTAAAAAAGTACTGCCCTTTATCGCAAAGCTGATATATGATTTTTGAGCGCATTTCGTTATCACCATTTGTAATAAGCGGAAGGCAGCAACAATCTTTTGATATGTTGTTCAGAAACTTATCCATTCTATCTCTATCCAGTACTATCATACATTCGTTTTTTGGTGCATTTTTACACATAAGCAAATATATGTCCTCGTCTTGCTCGACTGCACCATACTTATTCTTAACCGCAACCCTACAATTTGCGAGGTAGATGGAATCGGAAAGTATTAAGTCTGAGGATTCTAAAACCTTTCCGTAATCAGGGTCACTCGAAATCTGTCTTTTGAGAAGTCTAGTTAAGCTATTCAAAGAAAACTTCTTGAAGTTGGCAACCTTCGCAATAGAATCTTTCTTTACCTTTGCGATAGAATCTGCTCGTAATTGTGCAGGTGTCTTTTCGGGAACTTTTGGTTTACTGCTGCAACTAGCAACAAACACCACGGCAATCATAATTGCCATAAGCATTAAAATCTTTTTCATTTATAGTGACTTAACCGTGGTGTCGAGGGCTATACGATTATTAATCATTATTGTCTATTTCTCTTCCGTTAATGGCTGTATTTACCATAGCTTGAAAATACAGGTAGTTAGCCTTTGCATCTTCTTTACTCATACCTTTCTTGATAAATTCATCATAAACAGCCTTTGATGAGCCATATAGAAAACCTTTATCAACATCATTAATGGCTTCTTTAATTGAGTTTCTTCTGTCCTTTTTGTTTTCCATATCCAAAAGAGCCTCACAATATGTTGTTTCCCCTTCATCGCTTTTAACTAACTTAATGAGGGTGTACTCCATCTTTGATGAATTATATCCACCAAAACCATTCTGACCTCTACCAATAAAAGAGATAGTACACATAGAATCGTTTGAAAAAACGACTTTCTCGTTTGTGATTTTGAAAGTTTCTGGATTCTTTGCCAGTTCTTCCATCGTGTCACGTAATTGTCTCTTCGCTTTCTTCTCAAACGAATTGCAAGAAGAAAGAGAAATCACGGCAATTATGATTGTCATAAACACCAAAACTTTTTTCATAACTTATTCGCTTATCCGTGCTGCGTAGGGCTATATATTTATATTATTTTCAAAAGATAACGCAATATGCGTCATTATATTGTGTGTAGGGCAGAAATTTTAATCTTTATTTCTGCCCATGGCGCAATCGAACAATGTGCCGATTAGCCAAATTGCTATTAAGAATGCCATAACTTAAACCTCCTCTGTGTTATTATTGTTGTTATTCAGTTCCTTGTAATACTGCTGAATCTCCTCATCGGTCATACCCTTTTCTCGCATTACACGATAGTTGGCAGAACCACGTCTGAAATATACCTGACTGCCATAGACTGAGCGTAAATTGTAATACGCACTTCTTACTAGTTCTTTCGTCAAAACCTTGCCAGTGGACGAATAAACGCCCATCTGCTGCAACATCATAGCTGCATCGGCAAAGTTAGGTGTAGTCAATTCTGTGAAGTCATTGGTACACTTCTTAACCACATTCCATATAGCTTTGTTGCAAGGTTTCTCAGCAGCCTCTTTCTTGCGCTTTTCCGATGCCGCCTTTTGTGCATTTGATAAGTCACATTTTCTAGGTCTGCCCAACTTCTTTACGACCTTACCTGACTTTGAGATAAATTCTCCGTCTTGTGCCAACTTCTGTTTGCGTACTTCCAATGCGCTCTGTGTTCGTTCTTGAATGAGTTCACGCTCCATCTGTGCCGAGAATGAAAAAGCGAATAACAACATTTCGTCAATCGCTTTCAGATGGCTGCAATCAAGGTCAATGCCCATCTGCACAATTACCAAGCGCACGCCACGTGGTTTCAGCTCGTCATTAACAAACTTGTTGATGTCGCTCATGGAACGACCGATACGGCTGACTTCAGACACGATAAGTATATCACCCTTATCAAGCATCGGCAATACTACCTTACCAAGGTTTCTATCCTTATAAGATACCTTACCCGATACACCTTCCTCCTTCACTTCGTGAGTAGCTTTCAGATTGTGACAATTCAACCATTCGTTGATTGTTCTTTCTTGCTGCTCCAATGTCTGCTTTTCAGTAGAGACACGACTGTATATTATTACTTTCTGCTTTGGCTCATCATCATCGGTCATGTTTGCCTTTGCGTTGCAGCTTTTGTCGGAACGGCAAAGGTAGTGACCTTCTGCCATCATGCAATAAGGGCAATCCTTACAGCCGATGTTCACAATGTCGTATTTTACAGATGCGCCACCTTCATTCTTGATTTCTATTGTCTTCATTTCTCCTATCTCCTATCCTATCTTTGTTAGCAAATCATACTCTTTTTGGTTATAGCAAGATGCAAGATAATCGTGATTAATTATTAAATCATATACAAATTTTCTCTGTATGTCGGTTAATGTTGCAGATACAACATAAACGTCAAACCGAACATGATTCTGATTTACATCATAGACAACTCCCATACACTCCAAATATTTAATGAGTATATTTCTTGCAGTTGTAACAAAATACACTTTCTTCATTTCTCCTATCTCCTATCTCTTATTACTTAAAACGTTACTTTCTGTTATTTATTATCCACGATAATAGAATGATACATGAAAATCGCTACTTTTACGTTCTCGGTCATTCTCAATCACTCCAAACATATAAGTATCAATCACGTAATCTACATCATTGTTCTTATCATGTTCAATTCTCTTCACCCATTCCTCAACAACATCAGAATACCAAGCATCGCCAAGGAATCTAACCAACAATTTGTTATCGGTTTCCTGTCGTACCAATACTGGCTCGTTGCCTACAAATCCAACCATTTCTGTATTGTCTTTGTTCCAAGAATATTGTCCATCATTGAATAAATCTCTTACCAACTCATCAAGACAAAGGTCTTTGTCATTGATAGGGCAATGAGCAGCATTCTTAATCTCCATAGTCTTTAATATATTAATAAACATTACAATAAGCGTCATATATTGGCAATGATGTGAACTTGCGCAAATAAGATGCAATCTGTTTCACTCTCAGCATATTTACAAAGCTGCTCATAAATGAGTTCCAATTGATACAGATGTATTTATCTGTAATCTCTCCCCATATATCTTCGTTGTCGATACATTTATATTTGAGATATAATGTATCAATCACTTCTTTGATAGTCTTTTTCTTCATAGTCTTACTTCAATTCTTGTTCTACAATATCGAAATTATCCCACGTCTCACCTTCGTTGTCTGAGATATGATAGAAGGAATCTGAAACGCTGATTTGGAAATCATCACAATCCAATGCTTGTTTGTAGCTTTCCAATGTGTTCAGACCTTTGCCTTCCATCGCTTTTCTAGCCTTGTCTCTGGTTGAGAATACTTCTGCGTCAACCTCAACTGCCTCACCCAATCCATGCTGGTGTGAATTGATAACTACATATACTTTCATAGCTTAACCCTTTCTTGTAATTATTGATAATCAGTTATCATACCAGCAGACAAAGGTTTTTGATATATTACACCTTCTTCATAGTCTTGATAGATTTCCTGAGTGAAAACGATAGTATCTTCGTCTTCGTCTTCTGCCTCTATTCTCATATTAAGATAGCCTTTACAGATTTCAATCTCAAAGGATTCTTCGTCTATCTTTGAAGAATTTTCCTTTGCATACTGAATGAACTTCTTTTTGAGTTTGCTCAAATCCTTGATAAAATCATATTTCTTTTTCATATCTTTACCCTTTCTGCTATTTTGAAGTGATTATTCTTATAAAATCTAACAATACATCTAAGTTTGATTTGGTTAGATAGAAATATTCAAATGTACCTAAACCCCATATACTTTCAGATGTATATTCAGCATGTATATCCATATAAGCAGGTGATACATGAGGGAACTTAAAGCAAGGAATATTCTGATGTTCACGAAACTCTATTTCTTCTGTGACAACATACCCACGAATGAAGAATATAGTACTAAGTTCTGTTTTTGCATCATCAATGTAAGTTGCTCCTACATTAAAACTAGATAAATTGCACCTACCGATATTCTGCTTAATATATTCCAGTGCCTCTTTTTTTGTTATTGTATTTTCCATTTCTGTTTATTAAATTACACCGATAGTATTAATCGGTTCTTCAATACTCGCTACCAATGCAGCATTATTATTCTCTGTAATCAGGCTATCAACATCTAAGTAAATAACCTCTGGTAATGGTGTCTGTTTCATATTGATTAATATCTCAAAATCTTTTTGATAACTGCTGCTGCGAGAATATCGTTAGCGGTTATAGGTCTCGGCTCTGTAGTGCTTTCTACCCATGCTGCACCACCAAAACACCAATGGTCTCTACTCCATTCCTCGCAAAACTTCTCAGCCTCCCAACGTGTAGGAAATTCCTTTTCTCTCATTTCTGAATGTGGTCTTCTGCCATATTCATAATGCGCTATGTGATGTACTTTCATTTTCGTTCCTTTCTTTTAATTGTTATGAATTATAAAAATTAATAGGCTTATAATCTCTATCTCTGCAATCGTTTCCCTCCTCATGATAAGGGCATTTATTATCTTTCTTATAATAACTGCCAAGGCGCAAAGATACTTTATTTGTTTATCTGTTGCTAACATGATTATTTTCTCCTATCTTTATATTAAACTTGTGCCGTGCCAAATCTCGCTTTTGGAGGTAGTCTCTAACTACTCACGGCTATAGTAACTTTTAAGCAATATATTCAATTAATTTGTTTCTGTAATATGGTGTAAAAGCAAAATTCAAATACTTTTTGTCTTTTGTGTCTATGTATTTTAGTATTCGTTTCGCATCATCTCTGATAGTGCTATCGTTCGGATGATTGTAGCCTAGGATATGACTTATCAAAGATGTTAACCGGAAATCTCCAACATCCTCTATATATTTCCCATATCCATAAGGGTATTTGTTACAACTAGCCAAATAATTTATAATAACGAATTTCTTCAAAGCTATCTTATTCATATCTTTCTATCTTTATGTTATTTAAGCAATATCAAACTCTTTCATACATTCATTAAAACCAAATTCTTTTTGTGCTGCCATCTTTACAGCCACATAAGCCATTTGCCTTCCTGTAAGGTTGCAAAGTACATAAGAGGTTGCAATCTCTTTAAAATATTCTTCGTACTGTTTACCATCATAATTAGGCACTCCAATACGTTTCAGTTCATTTGTGTAGTTATTATATTTATTCATAACTTTCTAAATTTAGCCGTTTATTTACTTTATATGCCCTTATCTTTTCCCACTTGATAAAGTGTATCAAAGGGAAAAGATAAGGGCGCACACACTATTTTATTAGTACTTTTGAATATCACTTGTTAATTGTCCGACAACAAATAATGTAGTATATAAATATGTTTGGTCATACACTAATTCGTTATTAACGAATAAATGCAGCTCATAATGGGCACCAACGTGCCAAATTTGCCATTCATAATTTGAATTACCATTCTTTTCGCGAACGCAAAGGAATTCGTTTTCCGTTCCCTTTTCTTCTATCTTTGCGTAAACATCAAGTAAACGCAAGATTTTAGCTAATTTCTTTAAATCTTTATTCATATTGCTAATTATTTAATGTTACTTTGTGGTGCAAACTGAATCGAACAGTCTAGAGATACCGACTATCTTTGCACCTATCCAATATGTTTTATGATACTTTCAAATATGCTTGTTTAATATCCATATTTTCAGTTATTCCATAACATTTTAATGCTCTTACTTCTTTTTTGGTAAAATAAAGGCAAATATTACCCTTCCACCCATTGAAGTTACCAATATTTTCTAATAATCCTTTTATGCCTGTATTTCTCATTTTCTTTGCGTTTTAAAAGGTTATTTACTCTTTTACGTACTTATTCCAATTGCGCCCTACAATAATGCCTAATACGTAAGATATAAGGGCAAAAACGAAAGGTATTGTTATATCCATAATCAATTAATCTTTAATGTTACCAATTTCCAGATTTAATGTTGTAATATCCAAGTAAACGAGTCTATCAACGTTTGCGCTTACCTTTACAACAAACATACTGGCAGAATTTTCAAGCACGCAAAAGGTATTAATAAAGCCTTTTTGTACTAGTTTTGTGTAATTTTCAAGAAGGCTAGAAAGTGATTTAATATTGCTTTTCTTTGTTGCTATCTCAAAAGTTACAATATCAACGTGAAACTGAATATTTCTATATTCAGTACTTACCCATTTTGTACTTATATCCATATCTTATAATATTTGTACCTTTGCACCCACATAAGCGAGTGCAAAGGGTATTGTTAGTTACTTGTTCATTCTATCAAAAACACGCTGCAAGCTATACCAATAAGAGCGTGAACGTGAACGACCAAGCGGAGAATCGTATCTGTAGCCATCCGCTTTCATACACTCGCACAAAATAGATAGCTTGCGACTATCCAAACGGAAATAATCTGTTTTAAGATTAAAACCTGCTGCAATAAGAATCTGCACTCTAATTTCTTTGCACGCTTTCAAATTGTACCATTCTAACTTTTTCATATATAGCCCTCCAATTAGTTTAAATTCAAATTATCCTTTGCAGTATTAATGATAGTACAAGCGAGATAAGCGCAAGCCTGTCTTCTTTCTTTCTGAGTCGGCATTTCTCCATCATATTTGAAATGATACTTTGCAGCCTTAAAAACTAAGTCTTTCAAATCTTCATTATCCATTAATCGTACTACACTAACAAACTTATTTGCTTTCAGGTACTCTTCAATAACCTTTGTTATTTTACACTTAATATCGTAAAATTCACGTGTATTGTTTACGTACAATACCATTCTTTGTGCGTTCAGGCACAATTTTTCAAAAACTACCATAAAATAAATATTTAAAAGTTACTAATTAATTTGCTTATATCGGAAAAAACTAATAACTTTGCAACCGCTTAGAAGTAATCATAAGTTATTAGTTTTGCTTTTAACTTGATTCGCCCACTACTTTTTTAAGGTAGTGGGTTTTTTGTTTCTAGTAATAACATTCCTCCTCATTTGTTACTTTCTTAATATTCCATACCTTTGTATGGTTATCAAATACAAGAGTGAACAAAGCAACAAAATCGCCATCTTCTAGAAATGTGCGAAACATGCTACCTAATGAGTTATTTGTTCCAGACTTACGGATGCCAATTGTTAATGCGAATCCGTACTTTTTGCCGTTGCAGTAGGCAAACTATTTCTTTATGGTATCAATATCTATCTTCATATCAGACTCAATAAATGAAGAATCATATTGAACACTATAAACTGCTGCAAGTCCTTTGAGTACCTTTGCAACATCTGAAAATTTGCTTGTTGTAATCATATCGCTTTTGTTTTTAAGTTACTAATTTGTTCCCTTTGCAAGGCTCGAACTTGCAGAAAAGCCGATGTTTTCGCCTGCATCTAGTAGGATATATATTTCTTTGGTTTTCATTTATCATCTATCTCATTTCGCTACTCTAACTTTTCGCTACTCACTTTAAGATGTTTCAGCGCTGAATATATAATGTACTTTGCAGCTACATTCTTTATAAAGGGAAATCATTTCCTACTTTCATTTAATTGGTACTACTAGTTTAAGTTACTAGCAACTCCGATACGTTTATTCTCATTCGGTTTTTTGAGATATACAATTTATAGCTTTTTGTTTATCCTCGCTTACTTTGCACGCTTGCATTTTAGCGAGTGCCATGGGCTGCGTACACAAAGGACAAGTCACTTTGCCGTCATTTCTCCCCTCCACCTTTGGCAGCGTCGTAGCATCGCAGGTGGCTAGCTGCAATATAGATATAACTGGATTTCTCTGCTTAGAAGTAATCTCGTTGTTTCTTGATTGCGATGCAAAGGTACGACAATTTTCTGTATCTGCAAAATATTTCGGCAAAAAATTACGCTTTTTCTCGCTTTTTTCTTGAAAATAATTGGTTTTTCTTAATTCTTTACATAAGTTGTAATCTCTACTTTGCAATATAATAGGTTAAATAGGGGTTATTGTATGCTTTTATATGTTTTGCCCTATCTTTGCACCTTTGCAGCCTCATAAAACCACCTTTGCAGCCGTCTTCTATATATGTATGTGTGTGCGTACCTTATATATAGGGGAAACGCCTAAAAGCGTATTATTGCCGTTTGCAGCCGTCTTCTCGCTTGATAGATAGAAAGTATCTGTTTTGCCGTTTGAGTATCTTTGCAACCGTTTTCCGTCTTAGATGTATGTTTGTACTATCTTTCGTTTTTTGGTACGTTTGCAGCCGTCTTTTTCTGTTTTCGTTTTCACTTGCTTTTTGTTTCACGAAAATTGCGTATGAAACATTATGCAAGTTTCTGCATAATTATGCAAAGTAAAAATATATGTTTATGCAAGATATTATGGTAAATAGAAAACTTTTTGGGAATTTCGGGTTTTCAGCACCTTTGCTACTAACGTACTAACTTTTTACTTTTTCGTTTCTCGCTTTTTCCTTCTGTTTGGATATTGCGGAATTGAACAGAAACGAAAAGCAAAAACCGCATTTTTGCCATTTTTGCCCGAAAACGTCCGTTTTTGTCGCAAATAAAACGCTGATTTTTAGTGATTTATACCTATATAGGGTAATTTACACCCCACCCCCCCGTTTTTGGCACTCGCAGGGTGGGTCAGCTCTCATCCGAAATTTTTTATTTTTTATTTTTTATTTGTTTTGTAAAATACTCTGACTTTTCAAATTCCGCTTTTCTACCGAATTTTGAGTATTTTTGAGAATATCATATCTACTTTTCTTTTTGCATAAAGTCTCATAGCATCTACTTTTGCTTATTTCCGTGCGTCAGGTAGCGTTTTATGCAGCTTCGCGGTAAGTTTATCACCAGATTATTTTGAACGTCTTAGAACGCAAATTTTGAGCTATTTTTTATTTTTGCGGAAAAGTAAGACTACTTTCTACTTTAAGGTTCTTTTTGCTATATATGGATTGCAGTTTCGATAACCTATTGCAGGGGTTGTTTGCGAAGCATTCTTCTTAGGGGATGAGTATATAGTTTACTATATACAGGGGTTGACATCCCCTACTACGGCTGCGCGCGAGAGTACAATGGTTTATTTACGTGTTATTATTATATGGGAAAGAGTTCAAATGTTAAATTTTCAATATGAAAAATCTGATTTATGCGGATAACATATATTTAATTGGGGATATGGGGAAAATAGTACAAATTTGCAATTTGTTAAACTATGTAAAGTTCATTTTTGGCTTGATTTTTTGGTGTATATTTGCAGCATAAATGTTTGATTTACGAATTACCGACTTTGGAATATGGCAGAAAAGAAATTCTACATACAGCGTTACTTGAAGTCCGAGCAGGGAGCTTGGAAGGCAGACGGAGTGCGCAAGAGTCTGGAAGATGATTTCGGCGGCGGTTCTGTCCGCTACAAGTCATTGGACGGATTGAACTCCAAGGGTAAGCAGAAGGGTGTATATACCGAGAGCTATCCTGAGAGTGATGCATTAAGAGTGTTCGTTGACCCGAATGCTAGGCATGAGAGCACCAACGCTACGTTGTCAGTCTGCGTGTTCGGGTATGATGTTGACGGAACAACCGAGCTTTCCATCACTGAGCAGATAAAAGCTGCCGAGAAAGCATGGGATAGTCTGTATGCTTACTTGGAGGGTTCGCTTATCCTGTGGTATGATGATTACAGACAGAAGAAAGCGTTGTTTTTGGTACAGGATGCTACAGAGCCATCAACGGACAACATCAAGAACATTCCGTATCTGCTCTGTTCGGTCAAGTTGGTAAACGTCTTCGGTCAGTCGTTTGATGGTGACAGTACCGTGATTGAAGATTGGTTGAAGAATGGTGGAAAATAGAAACAACAGCATCCGCAAGGCGGTAGGACGTATTTTTAGATACAAGTCTAGGCAAACAGAAGGTTCGAGTTCCTTCTACGGTCGGTGGATGCTTTTAAACAGTTGAGAATGTATGCGAATAAAGGAAGAATCACTTGACAGGGCGTTGGAAGCGGCATCGTTGCAGACGAAGGGATTGCCGAAACGCTACACGGATGGTAAAGACCCATTCTGGATAATGGCAGTTGTGCTTGTTCAGAAGCGCAATTTGGAGGAATGCTACTGCATTTATCAGCAGAATGCGGACAAATACATGAAGCTTTTGCAAGACTTCGGCACGCCGAGTCCTATCATGTCTATCAAGAGCATTCATCCTTATATGTATCTTGATGAGGCTCAGTTTTTGCCGAGCGGATGCATCGAAGCAAAGAAGAACTTTCTGAAAAACGAGCTTGGTGAAGACCCTAGGGCTTATGAGGTCGATGAAATGACGGAATCGGACGTTAATCACGCGTTATTGGAGATTGCCATTGCCAAACAGATGAGAGCTGATGAGGAAAACAAGAAAATCAACGTACTCAATGAAGGAAGCGATTTGGACGGAACGAGATTTGAGGACATTGAACGTCAGAAGTTCGAGTTTGAGTTGGCTGAAATGAGGAAAGATGGATGTTCAAAGAAAGAAATAAAAGAGTTCATTGACGAGTATAATGCCAGTCATAAGCAGAAAATTGACGATGAACCATACATTTCAGAGGAAGACCGCATTCATCAGGAAATGGAATCAAAAGACGTTGAGAAAACTCCCGAATGCAGTATTGAAGGTGAGTTTGATGCACCTGAGATAGACTACGATAAGCTTCATGAGGAATCAGAGGCGTTCAAGAAAGAACAGTTGAAGGTTGCCAAGCGCAAGTGGAAGCGCGCCTATGATGCCGATGCAGAGAAGCGTGACGGAAGAGAGTTCGAGAACGAATTTGGCGAAGATGAGGAATGTGAGACGTTGCAGTTGCCGAATAAAGAATCCATTCCTGTAAAGCGAAAACCAGGCAGACCAAAGAAATCGTCATTGGATTACACTGCTAGCAAGCGCGATACGACAAAGAAACGTGGTCGCAAAAAATCATCAACTAAAAAATAACAGATTATGACTAAATCAGAGCTTTTGAATAACGTGTTCTTTGAGAATGCAAAAGGTGATTTACCTATCATATATATAACATCGGATGATGATGTGGTAAAGGTTGGCGGCATTATCAATGCACCTATGGTTGGAAGAATTTATTTTAGTGAGGTTAAGAAAACCATTACGAAGGATGAATTACTTGCCAACAAAGAGTTCATTTGCGCAAGCGAAGATTCTGAGATACTTATTGATTTCGGCGGCTACAGACGCGAGACACTTGGTTGCTATATCGCGATTGATGATAGTTGCATTAATATCATTGAGCTATGAGGAATAACCATCACAATCCTAATAAAGTGCCGCCGTTCAAACCAGCCCCCGAACATTGGACTAAGAAGGTTCACTCTTGGAAGGCGAAGGTTGCATACGAGACTGAGGATGACGCTTGGGAGTTTCTGAATCAGATTCCGAGGTTGAAGGCACTCGGCTGGCATCCTTACTTATGTAAGGTTTGCTCAAAGTGGCATATTGGTAGATTACATAATAAATAGTTGAGATATGGAGATTAGAGTTAATATTTTAGGAAAGGTCGCTTACAAACAAGAAGCGAGTAGGGATGATAAGGCGAAAGCCGAACTATACCCATCAGGAGAAGGTGTATATGCTGTAATGGATGGAGACGATTTCGTGTGTCTAAGGGTTGTGTCTTCCAAGACTCACGATGATATAAAAGGTGATTATTATGTATATGTAGAAGAAAACTGGACGCATGCAAAAATCGCAAACTCTATAAACGTTATAGAGCACGAAGAAAGGTTGAAGGATTATATAGACAAGCGTTTTGATGAGCTACAATCATCAATCGAGAATGCAAAGAGTAGTGCAGATAGCATAAATGATGCAGTATGCTCTATAAAGAGTTCTATTGAGAAGATAGAGAAAGATGGTGTTGGTAGTGGAAAAGGTATCAGCGAAAAGACATTATTGTCTGCTATCGAGATTGTGTCAAAACAAAAATAGTTGAGAATATGAAGAAGAAAGGATATTACGAATACGAAAACGGAATCTACCATTTGAAACTTTGGGTACACATCGGTAAAGACCTGAAAGAGCTGATAGATTCCTGTTTTGACAAGTGCAAGGCTCCCGATATTGATTACGGCGGCGTTACGTATTCCGATGCAGTCAGAAAGAGCGACAGAAGGCGCGGCGTTCTTGTATCGTTTCCGTGTCAGAAGGTTATGTCGATGAACTATTGCTGCCATGAAGCTTCTTACGTCTGCGATGCCATCGAGGAATATACTGACTTGGAACACGGCGGCGAGCCTTCTGCCTACTTAATTGGTTGGATTGCGTCTTGCATCAACAATGCTCGTTTGGGAATTGGAGATTTCGTAGAAATTAAAGATAAGGAGAAATAGCTTATGAAACCGATTATTGTAATTGACATTCCTTTGGGAATGGGAATAGATAGAGAAATCACAGAGCCTTATGGCTATGATTTATTCTATGGAGACGAAAATATAGAAGCTCAGTGGAAGAAACTGGAAGAACTTCGAGAAACTGGTGGTGTTATTATTGTTCAGCCAAGCCATAACAGCGCAATTCGCAAGATTCTTAACCCTTATATTAGCGGTAATGGATTTATCAAAGAATGTGGTTTGCAAAATGTTCATACAAAAGAACATGGTGATTTTTGTATTATCCTTTTTCATAACCCATCAGACGTTATGGCTCATAGAGCTTTTTGTTTGAATAGTAAAAATAAATAGTTTATGATTAAGAAAGAAGATATTAAGGTTGGGCTGCGATTTTATATCACAAAAAAAGATTGCTTAAAATGTAATTTTGACCCTATAGGTATTCAGAGCGGCAGCACCCCTATTCTGTTCAATGCTGAGAAAAAGGATGCTGATGTTTATATATGTACATCTGTTAGCACAGATTACAAGTATTTTGCTCGTTTTCGCGAGGAAGATATTATGATGTTTGGTACAAAGTTCGATATAGTAACGAAAGGTGAAGGAGAAGCCGCAAACGGAAAGGCAGAGCAAGTATCTCACCCATCCCATTACGCGTGGTTGAAAGATTTGTGCGGTGTTGAGCCACTGGATATTTGCAGACACCTTGACTTCAATACAGGGAACGCTATCAAGTATCTCCTGCGCAAGGATAAGGTGGATGGTAACAAGACCAAGACAGAGAAGCGCATCGAGGACTTGCACAAGGCGGTGTTTTATATCCAGGACGAAATAAAATTGTTGGAGCATGGCACAGACTAAATACACTTGTAAGGATTGTGTATTGTTGAATGATGAAGATTCTGAGTTACCATATTGCATGGGCAAAGACTTATACACATACGCAAATCCTGACGATGATGCTTGTGGAGACATTATTCCGCTAGTATATACTTGCAAGGATTGTTTCTTCTTCAAAGATGGGGTTTGCAATGACCCTAATGAGGTTAGATTTACTTCTGAGGAGAATCCATCTTGCATTAGTTTCGAGTACAAAACGATTGTAGAACAAAAATAAATATATAGTTATGGCTAGAATTGCAAAAAAGAAGACTGTTGACAACAATGCAGGTTTGCTTAAAGTTGTTGTCGGAATCAACAGAAAAGATGTTGAAAGCGTTACCGACTTCGGTCATTTCTTCATCGTAATTTTAAAGGATTGTGCTATTTTCCACACACATATTGGATTTGAAGCACGTTTTAAGCGTTGGGGCGGTGTTGATATGGAAGGACACGCGCTTACCACTACAACATTCGCGTGGCTTGAAAATCTTGTCGCGATGAAGAACGAAGTAAAGGGGAAAGAAAATGATATTTTCCCTGAGACAGATGTTACTTATCAGGATATGCTTGATAGCATGGTTATCATCACAGAAGCCAACATTACTCATCCGATTACAGCGTTCACTGATGCAGATGATGCTGCAAAGTTCGCAAAGAACAAGATGGATTACATCGGTCGTATGCAGAAAGAGTTGGAAACTGTAATGAACACTCCAGTTTCCGAAGAGACAGAGGAAGACTTGAAGAAGAACTTTGAGCACGGTCAGCAGGCTATATTGGCAGAGCAAGCAGCCGAGGCTCTTAACCAAGGAAAGGAATAGCTTATGTATAATGAATGGTATATAGAACTGAAATACGGACTATTCCGAGATTACAGGATTGTAAGAATGTGTGATGCCAACGGAGTGAAACGAGACGGTATCTTTATACCATTCATTCAGAACGGAATCAAATGGGATGGTGTAAAGGTTAAGAATCCTGTTCAATATCTAAAGCCTATTTGGGCTGCCGCCGATGGTTCTAGACTTCACAAGTTAGTTCCTATGGTTTCTATGGATTTCAGACAGAAGATGGAAGATGCAGGTGTTTTATCACCAGACGATAAATATCCTTGTGATACGGTAGGTTACGTTTATAAAGATAAAAATAAGATATAACGGCTATGATATATTTAGGTAATGATACGATGAATAAGGTAGAGCGGATGGTTTGCGAACAAGTGAACACGGCTATGAGTACTGAGGAAAAGGACGGAGTGAATGCAGATGATTTATATGTCGGCAACACTAATATTCCTTTTGCGAGAGCGGTAGCAAGGAACTTTGTTCTTGACGTTCTACACAATCGGTATGGCTTTTCTTATGCTGTTATCGCACAGCGCGCGGACATCAATGAGAAATCTGCTATGCGATGTGTCCGCAAGTGTCACGAGCTTATCGGGTACGACAAAACCTATGCGTATGTGAACACTTTAATTAACGATAGATTGAGAGAATGGTATGGGGAATAGCAATGAATTATTGACATTGAAGCGCAATGCCCTTAAATTGGGATTGTGCGGAGAATATAAAGGGAAATGGGATTCTGCCGCGAGTAAGCGAGAATTGGTAAATATGGCTCTTGATTCAAACGGAATTGAGTTTATGGCTGATTCTATTGCTTTCGGATGGGGATTGTCAAAAGAGTACCTTTTGAAAGAGTTTGGTGAGTTTGCTAATGGATTCTACCAATGTAACGAGCATGGATATACTAGCGAAATGTATATAGGTGCTCATGGAGTTATCAAGGCGCGCTCTACGATTATTCTTGTCGCGTACTGCAAGGATTTGGAGATTGAAGTTCCAAAGAATATGGTTACTCGCATTTACGTGTGCGGAAAGAGTGAAGTTCGCATCGAATGCAAAGGAAAATGTGACCTCATAGAGTACGGAGAGGATAATGATGTTAAAATCATTGGCTACGATGACGCAAATATGACGCTAGGAACGATTTATGTGTCAGAGTGGAATAGTTGTAAGGATGAACAAAAATAACGTCTTACGGCTCATTTAAATAGCAAAGTTTGGTAAAAATATTTATATTATTTTCTTGTTTACAGAGTGTACGGCGGTACACAGACATAAAGTGTAATTTTACTTTTTATATTAGTTAAGGTTTAGTTAGATTTATGTTGATTAAAAAGGGCAAGTTCAGTTGTGAAACCGAGCTTGCCCTAATTTTATGTATAGAACACTGAAAACTAATTCATAAATACCTTGATACCATTTCTTCCTTGCTTGTGACCGCCCTTTACACAGCTAGCCAAGGTGTCGCGAATATCAGTAAGTATTGTTGTCTGCAATCTCAACTCAATGAGTACAGGACTGCTTGATGTATCTTGTGTTATCGCGCTGATACTATTGCCGAGCTTTTCTAACAGAGTGTCGCGGATGATACGGACATCTGCTTGCTGAGTGGCTACATAATATCGTAGGCTGTTGAGTATCGACTCCAACGCCTGTGCGGTTGATTCAGTTACAGACTGAATACCTTGCTGCAAAGCAGAGATATTTGAACTGCCAGTAGGCTTGACATTGAGAACGTCCATTAAGTTCTTTGCATACTCATTGAATAATGCAAGGTTCTTGTCTTTCAGTTCCTTGATACCTTCGAGTTCTTTCTTGGTAACGTCAAGACCATTGTTTCCACCTTCGCTGCCCTCAGATACCGCTTTGTCGAATGCTTCAAGGATAGGCTGAATGTATTTTGATGTAGCTCTATTCATCAACTGCTTGGTGAGCATTGTATTGAAATACTCTTCAAACTTATTATTGAGTGCTTCGAGTGCATCACTGCCTTCATTGAAAGCATCTACCCACGCTTCCGAGAAAGCTTCAGCAGCAGATTTGTAGTTAGACTGAGAACCGAATCCGCCAAGTGCTTCTGTCATAGATTCACCTAATTCTTGGATTGTTGTGTTCAAATCATCAATCTGCTGTTCCCATTCTTGAATCTTACCTTCATCAGGTTTCTTGCGACCGCGCTCTGCGTTAATCATTGCTTGGTACGCCTTCTGCTGCTTTTTAAGGGCATCGACCGATTTTTGGTTGTATTCGTAGAGCTTTTGCGTATCAAAGGCATCGTCCATACTCTTTTTAAGCTTTTCGTAAGCGTGTTGCAAGGAATTTACAGCGCGTTCTTGGCGTGCAATTTCCTTATCAATCTTTCCTTCGTTGCTAAATAGTTTAGCTACGCCTGTAAGCGCGCCCATTGCACCCGATACGACACCTGCAAAGTTTCCGCTATAGTACGAACCGATTGCCTGACCGATATTGTCAACGACACTAAGAGTGTTTTCGAGTTGTTCATCAGAACCGCCCAAAGCTTCAAACAATCCATTGAATGCTGTTGCCATAGAGGAAACAATAGATGTAATATCTGTTACGGACTTGCTAAACTTATTCTTAGCATTGTCGGTCTCGCCTTGAACATTGTTAAGTGTATCAAGAGTGCCTTTTGTCTCACTGTGCTGCTTCTTCATATTGTCGAGTTGGTTCTTCGACAAATCAAGATTGGTTTTCAACGTCTTGGTCTTCTCATCGTCCAATCCGTTAAGCAACATAGACTTGTTGTATTCAGCATCCAAGTTGGCGATAATCTTACCTTGATTCTCTATATTCTTTTCTTCTTTGTCGTACTTGTCGCTTGTGGAGATTAAAGCATTGTCTCCACCGAGTTTCTTGTATTCCTTAGTGTACTTTACCAACTCCTTCAGTCCACTTGTGAAAGCCTTGAAAGGATTTCTTGAATTTCGAGTTTCCTGCAATTTGCTAATCTGCTCCGTGATAGCCTTGACTTGTGTAGGGTCGAGGTTCTTCATTTCCTCACGCAAGGATTGTAGCCTCTGTATCATATAGTCGAGTACCTTGGTGGATGTATGGTCGAGGTTCTCGAAAATCTTAACATACATATCAGAGCCTTGGAAATTCTTCCAAGTGTTCTCGCCAGTCTTTTTCTTGTATTGGGCAGTCAAATTCTCCTGCAACTGCTTTTGTAACTCAGGATTCTTGGCAATATTCGCATTGTTTTGGATTTTCTGCTTTTCCTCAATGTACCACTTATCCAATTGCAACTGGTCGGAAAGCTGCTGCTTGTATGCCTTAATCAACTCTTGTGCTTGATTAATTTGGTCTTGATAGACTTCCTTATCAAGTTTCTGCATTTGTGACGCATATTCCTTTGCGACATCATCACCCCACTTATTTTGGTCTTTACCCCATTTTGCCTCGAAATCATCTGTAATAGACTTGCGCACATCATCGAAAGAAGAAGTCAAATCCCCGAACATGCTTTTGATGATGCTATCAGACAGACCTTCACCTTTGAGCTTCTTAAACAAATCGAGCTGCGAGAATGCTTCTTGCGCATTGTTCTTCGCATCGTCAAGTTGCTGCTTGAAATATTCCTCATCAATATCAAGACGGATTTCGGTAGCGTTGCGTAATGCGCTGCCACGCTTTCCGAGTTCCTTATATTGGCTTGCAAGATATTCAATCTTCTTTGCAATAGTCTGACGGTCTGGGATAAAGTCATTTATACTCATACCAACATTCTTTGCCGCCAACGCAAAATGCTTACGAACATCGGCTGTAGCTTGCTCTTCGCCTTCGTATTTAATGAGTTTCTGATATTCAGAATTCATATCCTTCAACAGAGAGATGCGCTCGTTGAGAATATCGCGCTGTTGCTTATCAACCTTTGATTTATTTCGGGTATTTTGGTTAGCAAATGGGTCTAATCCGCCAGCCAAATTGTTTTTTGTAAGAACATTTTTCAATTGGCTTCGAAGAAATGCTATGGCATTTTTCTTGTTGAATACGGTATTAACGCCAACATTTTGGCTTCCCCACTTCATTGTATTACTTATACCAAGACTTGAACCATGATACCATTGAATCTTGCCTCTATTTATCTGGTCTATCAATTCCTTAATATCCTTTGCTGAACGCTGAAAACCTTGTACAGAATTAAGTGCATCTTTAGGGTCAATAACATCAAGACTGATTTTAATCTTTCGTCTGTCTGCCTCTGCTTGCAAATCATCCATGAAAGAATATACTCTTTGTCTTGCGTTGTTCATGCTTTGGCTATCTGCATCAACCTTAAAATGATATACCTTTGACGCGATTGTAAGAAGTATTTTCTTTTGTAATTCTCCAAGATTGTTTTCCGTAGCAACATTATCCCAAAAAACTTTTATCTCGGCTGGCTTGAGATTTTTCAGGAATCCGCCATATATATTATTAATGCTATCGAACAATCCTTGAATTTCGTTAGCAGCCTCTTCTTTTGCACTTCTGAAAGAACCGCTAAGTGTTGCGCCAAGATTATCACTAAGTCCATACAATTGCTTTCTGAGATTGTTAGCATATTTTTCAAAAGAGCTATTGTTTCTCTCATTGTCGAATATTTCACCCATAACCTTATTAACTCGTTGTAAATATTCTACATCGAGTTCATTAGGTTTTGCGCCATCTTTAATGGAATCGTATGCAGCTCTAGATTTTACGGATAATTTATCATAACCCTCACCTAGTGCCTCAATTGCAGTTTGTGCTCTAGACGCAAATTGTCGAACATCATTTGCTGCATCATCCAACTCCTTCATATCCTTTGAGAAACTATCTGCCCACAAAGGTATTCCGAACAGATTTAAATTGTTGCTATTAAAGAAAGAGTTATCTTCACCATTGATATAAGATTTCGCATCTTGCGCCATCTGTATAAATGTATCTATTTTCTTCTTTGATTCCTTGATAGCTTTGTCTAAGTTCGATAAATCAACTTTCTCTATACTAATAGGTATTTCGAGATTTCTTTTTTTAAGCTCATCGTACAAATCTTCAAGTACGCTTTTTGAATCATTTAAAAATCTATCCTTGTTGATGATGATACGAACACCGCCATCTGCTCTTTCTGTAAATTTATCTTTAATACGTTCATATTCGGCAGATAACTCACCAAGACGTTTTTTTGCATCAATAGTTTCAGTGATAATTTTGGATTGCTCTTCTCTGAATTTCTCGTATGCAAAATAAGCACTTGAAACTGCCTGTGCCAATGCTGCAAAAGCGATTAACGGAAGATTATCCATTACAGCCCACTTAATCATCTTACCTGCTGTTTTTGCAGCAGAACCGAGATTTCTGAATGATGCAGTAATAAGACCTAGTGCATTTTTCCCTTTTAATGAATATGATGTGAAATTTGCATTCCATATTTCTTTTAAGCTGACACCTGTCTTGTTTGATTGCAACATAAGCAAAGCAAGAATGCCTATAAGGTCTTTTCCTACAGATGCAATAGTTTCCCAGTGTCTAAGTAATACGGTCGCACCACTGATAAGCCCCTTAAATACATCGTCATTTGCTGTACCAATATCATTGAGCATCACATCGAAAGCATCCTTCAAGTTGGAAATCTTACCTTGGAGAGTTTCAGCCTGAATCTCTTGCATATTGTAGAATGTTCCACCCTTATCGGTCATGCGTTGGAATATTGCCTCAACATCCTCAAATGTAACCTTACGCTTGGAAATCATATCAACAATCTGTGCGGTCGTGTACGCTTCTCCTTTAACTTCCTTAAAGTATTGTTGCAACTCACCATACATATTGATACCAGCCTCAGTAAACTGACGAACCTCAGAACCACGAAGGTATGCAGCAGCCTTGACTTGTCCGTATGCAAGGATAAGTCTTCCCATATCAACGCCAAGACCTGCTGAAACATCGGCAAGTCGTTTGGTTGTATCATAAAGTTTATCAGACTCAATTCGGTAAGCGGAAAGTTGTCGTGTGTAATCCACCAAGTCTTTGATACGGAAAGGTGATTTAACGGCAAGTTCTACTGTCTTGTTGAAAATCTCGTCTGCCTTTGGTTTGTTCTGCAAGATAGCTTCGAGTGAACGCTCAGAGAGTTCAAACTGACCTCTGACTGATGCAATCTGCTCGACAAAATTCTTGACAGAACCCACTGAGAATGCAAATGCCATACGCTGTGCCCAACGTGACATATATCCAGCCATATATGATGTTTGTTCTGTCAACGCGCGAGAATTAACACCAGCCTCTTTCAAGTTTTTGTTATGTTGCTCAATTGCAGCATTAAGAATATCCAATTTTCGCTTATAATCAGCATCGGTTTGAGACAACTTCATACGAGCTTCTTTCAGATATTCTATAGCGCGTACTTGGCGATTGAGCGTATTTGCAGTAGCAGAGAAATCAAGCGCGCCTTGATATGTAGTGTTTGCCTTGTTATTTCTCGTCTGATAGTCTTTTGCTCTATCAGCGTATGCCTTTCTCTGTTTGTTGTTGTAAGATTGTTCGGCACTAACCATCTTATCAAGAGCCTTCTGAAAAGCAACAGCACGTTCATTATACATCTGCTGCTGGTATCGTAACTCATCCTGTAATGACTTCTTTCGCTTAATAAGTGCATCTTGGTCTGCCTTGGTGAGATTTTGTGTTGTATCTCGCAACATACTTTCAATAGAACCAATTTCTTGCTTTAACTCAGCAATATTCATACCGCTAGCACCCTTTGCCGATTCCTGTAATCTCTGAAATGCAAGTGCCGCTTGCATAATACCACTAGTGCCAGAACCATTCATCTTAGATAGCTGTGCTACCATATTTTGAATGTTTTGTGCTGCTGACGTAATGTTATTGTTCATGTTACCTGCACTCGCACCTACGTTTGAGATACCACTGCTTGCATTTGAAGCAGATGCGTTGATTGTTGCGAGTTTTGCTATAACTTGGTCTAAAGAATCAAGGAACGGCTTAGTACCAACAGACATATCCTTGAAAGATTGTGTTACACTAGACGCGGTATTTTTAGCCGTATCTTGTAACTTCTGCAACTTATCATCAGCCTCTTTGATTTTCTTCAATGCGGACTCTGGTATAACAAGAGCACTGCCTAATGCTGAATCTGCCATAATTCAAAAGTTTAAGAGTTTATAAAATAGGTATTCCAAGGTCATTGAGATTTTGTAAATCCTCTGCACCATTGATTACCTTTGCATTCTTTAATTTGTCGTTCTTCTGATTATTGCCTTTATCTGACGATATGTACTCTATATGAGTAAAATCCATAGACGCAAGGCGAATCTGCGGAACTGTCATTCTCCACTTATATTCTTCTTGCGAGCACCATGTGTTGGCACGTAAGAAATCTATCATTTGTCCGTATTCTGTTCGTGACGGGATAATTCGGCTGCTTGCTTCTTCCTCATCAGAGCTTGACTGCGGACGGTCTGAATCACATTGGTACTCGCGAAGAAAAAATCCACATCTAGCAAATTGAGAATCTCAACGAGTAATGTTGCCCAATCCTTGATGTCATAGTCTCCCCAAAGCAACTGGTCGTAAACTTGTTGGTATTCCTCAGAATCAATGCGTTTTTTGTCATTGAGCAATGATAGTGTGATTACTCTTGCCACCGATGGAATGTTGATAGCAAACTCCTTGATAACGTCACCCATTGATAAGTTTTCACCCTTGACTATCTTGCAAGCCTCCTCTGCAATCATCCATTGAGTGCCAGGCTTCAATGCTCTTATCTCCCACTCTGTACCTTGTAGTTTTACAATTGTAGGAGAATCATTCATAATTTGCGCCAGACGTTCCATTGCAGCATCAGACAAAGGAGAACTAGGTAACACCTTATTCTCGTCTTCTACAGCCTGTTTCTTAGCCTTATTCGGGTCTTTTTGTGCTCTATATACTTTTCCCATATATATGAATTACTTTCTAATCACACTTACTGTTCCATTATACTTCTTGGATAGGTTTTGTAGCTTTTGAAACGACATAGAAATGACTCTATAAGATTGTTTCAGATTACCACCGCCATCTTCCAATATCTTAGCATAGGGCATAGTCGCAACGACAGCCAAATCAATTACTCCACTAGGGGAATAATCGTTTTTGAGATATTCGTTTATCGCTTCACGACCTTTAATCTCTTCCCCATACCAATTCTTGCCTTTGGTAGCTTTTGGTGAGGATGATAAGTATCCTATCTTTTCGAGCTTACCTTCGATATAAATGCCATATCCGTAAGAATCATAAAGGTTGTGCGTTCGATGTGTGTACGTAATTTCTTGAATACACTCCCTTAATACAATCTTTGCATCCTTGTCTAATTCCTTCGTAATAAGCTTTAATGCTTTTTTGTATAATGTTTCAGCCATAAATGATAAAACTTAAAAAGGAGCGGACAGCATTAAAGCCGCCGCCCCTTGTATATAGTCGAGAATTGTTGAAGAATCTACACTATGCACCAGCAACTGGCAATGTGTATGCAGGGTCAATGTAGAATGGTGTCTTGCGAGTTACACCGCCATCTTTAACCTCAACCAACTGACCTGTGCCAGCCAACGCAACCTTTGCCAAGTTAGAGTTCAAAGACTCAATGGTTGTCTTGGAATTGAGCTGCAACTTAGGCAGAATCAATGCTGTGTGTGTAGTACCATCTGCGTTGTCAAAAACTACTGCGACCTCTGCATACATCAGCTTGTAACCAGATGGAGCGTAAATCTTACCATCAGTACCCTTTGTAAAGCCGCACAATGCAGTCAATACAGGAGCTTGAGTATCTGCAACCTCGGCAGCAAACTGATACTTACCAGTTGTCACGATAGACATGATAGGAGTATCAGAAGTCTCGCGCTCAATATCGGTAGTATCGTTATCGTCCTGATAGATAGATGTGGTGTCGCGAACAACATCGTCCAAATCGTAGTAATCGTCACCAGCCGCATTACCATTGAACGGACGAACAATAATGTGTGAAGGCTTAGAGAGCTTGATTGCACCTGCGCCTGTACTTGTAACTTTCGTTGCCATATTGTTATGAGTTTAAATTGTTATCCTAAATAAATGAAATAATTAACGTACAATAACAGAAACAGAAATCATCTGAAAATGAAACTGGCGGTTTGAGTCATATCCGCTATCACGGTATAATGTACTGATTGTATAGTTTGCGTCTCTTGATTCATCAATGATTTTGTCAAGAACACCTTCCATCTTATCAAGTAACTTTACATTCTTTCTAAGTGGAGTTCCCTTTGGTCTTGCATAGAGATAAATGTTAGCATAGCCAGAGGAGTAACCGCCATGTTCTCTTTGCTGACCTACGTCAACATTCACAAAATCATCCCAGTCTTTGCTAGTTGTAGGAGGTAACTCTCCGACAAATATGTTGTCTGAGATTTTCCCCTTAGTAAGAAGCATCGAAAAGAAATTCTCAATTCGAGATAATCTACGATTAATCCTCTGTGCCATACCTTGTTATCCTAAATACATTTTACCTTATGATGAAAAAACTAAATGTCAGTACCCTTGATGTAAGCTACGCATCCGTGCATCTGTGTCGGATAAACGCCAATAACCATTCCGTCAACGTCCATTCCGTACATCTTTCCACGGAAACGAATGCCTGCATTCAAACCTTCAGGAATATATTCTTCATCTTTTCCGTCTTCTCCTTCTTTCGTTGGCATCGGAAAATAGATTGTATATCCTAACGTAACTACGCCCGAATTAAAGAGTTTGTTGGTTTCCTGAATATCGCAATCAGTTTCAAAAATGATAGTTTCTACATTTTCTGTTTCGTCTGAGCTAGTATCAGTATCACCTAACATATCCCCATCGCTTCCGATAAGGTCTCCATCTTCTTTCGGTTTTTGTTCCGAGCGGTAGAACACGCCATGATAGGCATATTCATCCAAAGAATTTCTGTCAGTGTACATAGCTTACCAATCTGTTTCTTTAATCCATTTAACCTCTCCATCGGTTTCATTGAGAGCTTCAAGTTTTTCATCCTCTCCATACTTCTTGTAAAGTCTTTTGAGTTCTGATTTGATACTCAGCAATGCAGCCGATGTAATAGTCTGAGCACCTACTGTAAGAGTATATGCGCCATGTTGGTTTGTGGTCGATGCTGTCTGATAGACACCGAATACAATCTTTTCCAAGAGTGCAATCTTGCATCTGTCCTTCTGTTCTTCTGTCAAGTCCAAATAAGACTCAACATCAGAAACGCCGCAATCCAAAGCGACATTGTTTAATGCCGACTTGTCAAAGACAAAGTTAGTCATGCCGCTCAAATAGTCTAATATGTCAAACTTCGATGCTGCCATTGGGAGATAAATGAATTAAATGTTATCGTATATTGTGAGTGAACCACCATTAATTACCTGCTGTTGAGGTATCAATGATTACGTGGTTCATAAAGTCGAGAAGTGCAGGACAAGCCGACATCATGACCTTAGTCTGCCACTCGCGGAACTGACCGTTATCCATTGCGTAGTTTCCTACGGTAACGAGTCCGTCAGCGATTGAAGCCCAAGAAACATCAATGTTCTTTGCGCCATACTTCTGTTGAAGTGTCTGGTCGTAGATAGGAGTCCACTTGAACTCAACGCTATCACCAGTAGGGCAAAGTACAACAATCTTATCATCCCAACCTTGCACGAATGTGTCAGTTGTAACAGTCTTGTTGCGCTCCTTCTCAACGACAATCTCGATAGGCGAAAGACCTGTCATGTCGGAAAGTGATTTCTTGAAGTCCTCGTCCAAAATCTGCATATTTGCAGTATATGCGCGGTCGTGAGCCTTGCACCAGTTGATGTACCATTCCTTAACCTCTTTGTTCTGCAAGAATACATCGCGGTACATCTTGCGAGTCATCTTCCATACGAGAGAAATCTCAGTACCACCACGCTCATCGCGATAATCGTCCTCAATCTTTCTCATCTGTGAGATAAGGTTGCAGTCTGGGTCAGTCCAAGCCTTTGCACCAGCCTTCTTGCGGTTCTCTGTTGGGAATGGTTCAACCTTCTGCAAGAACTGCTGCAAGCCTTCACCCTTGCCCTTCCAACTCATCTTTGCAGTTGTCATAATCTGTGCGGTCAAGTTGGAGAGTGTTGCCTCTGCTGAGTTCTTACCTACCTGAACAACATCGCGCACCCAAGCAGCCATAAGGTCTGCATCGTTGCCGAACTGCTCAAAGAGTTTTTCCTTATACTCGCGTTGTCTTGCGTTTTCCGACCACTTGTAACCGATGAAGTCTGGAATTGTACCTGTGTACATCTCCAAACCCTCGTTATCCATTTCTGGAGCATCACCAAGTGGAGCGCGAAGGTGCATCAAAGGAGCTGCCTCTGCCTTGCGAGACTTGATGCTGAATGAAGCCACGCCATCGTAGTCTGTAGGTGTAGGCATAGAAGCTCTACGACCTTGTGTGAGATACCAGCCATAGTTGGTATAGAGCAACCCCTTGGTGTTCAAGAAGGTTCTCAGAAAGTTGATGTTATCCTTAGAAGAGAACAACTTGGCGTATCTCGAATTGTTAAAATCAAATTGTTGCATATCCTGAATACTTAAATTAATGATATGTTATCCTATTGTTATCCTATTGAATTGGAGCGGTTAGAATCCGAACCATCCGTTCTCTGTTCTTGTGTTCATCGCAAGTACGGCTGGTGGAAGCTTGTTGCACTTTGCCAAGTTCAAGATTACTCTTGAATCCTTAATCAATGCTGGAGTGTAAGAGTACTGAGCACCCTCACCTTCCTCAACATTGGTTGACAAATTAGGGTCATAGAAGAAGTCGTTATCTTTGTCGAAGTAAGCGTTAGGATTTGTAACCATTGCAGTAGTCTTCGCACCTACCTTTGCTGCTTCAACGAGAATATCGCCCTTCTTTGCGGTTGCGCCAAAAGCTGTACCGAGAGTTACGATAAATACGTTTGCACCACCTTCTGTGCCTTTGGTTACGCCTGTAACTGTAAGACCAGTACCAGTACCAGTAAGAGTTGATGGAGCGACCATGATGTTGTCACCGATAAAAGGAATGTGATGGTAGCCATCATCAACAAGATTGATTGTCAAGTCTTCTGCTGTGACATCCTTTGCCAATTCGTAATACTTCAAAATCTTGACGGTCTGACCGCCATTCTTGCCGTAAGTGTCTGGGTCATATTCGCACAAATCACCTGCGTAAGCCTTAGCGCGACCCTTGAACGGATTTGTGATAACACCACCAAAAGGAGGGTAAACGAATGCGTCCTTGTTGCCGCTTACGAGGTTAATGAAAACGCTTCTATGACCGCCAATCTTACCATGCGCTTGGATAAGTGTACGACCGCCAAAGTGACCGCCATACCCATGCTTCAAATAGAAATCATCTGCTGCTGCCATAATTTGTAAATTTGTTTAATAGTGAATGAATAATGTTATTCGCCTGCGTCAGGGTTCACGATACCCACAACATCAGAGAAATCGTCAGCCTTGTCATTGTCACCACCGCCAGCACTACCTGGAGTGTTGTTGTTTGGCTTTGAATGAGAGAGATTGTAAAACTCTTCCGCATCCGTAAATTCCTGCTCGATGTCCGAATCCTTGGTGAGGTTCAACTTGTTCATGTACTTGTCAATCCACTTGCTATCGTTGATACCTTTCTCCTTGAACTTGGCGAGAAGTTCACTACGTTTCTGTGATACAAGCTTAGATGCTTCGTACTCTGCATCCTTCTTCTCTAGAGCTTCCAAGCGTTCCAAAAGCTTCTTTTCAACAGCCGAAGGCTCTTTGCCATCGTCATTTGGGTTTGGCTTGGTGTCAGGATGCTCATCGTTCCATTTCTTGATAAAGTCGGCATTGTCCTTCTCGTAGTTGCCGTTAAGGGAAACATACTGCGGCAAAATCTTCTTCACCAAATCATCTAACTCTGTATCTTCACCAACTAAGAGGTCAAAGTGGGAATCACTCAAACTCTTGATTGTCTTTTCACTGATGGAAAGGTGTTTTCCGTTTGCAGTGAGCTTTGCTTTTAGGGTGTCTAAAAGTTGTTGTTTTGTAAACTTCATATTACTAATTTTTAAAATTCTGCTGCAAAGATAATTAAATAATGTGTTGAATTACTTGTTTTTAGAAACTCTATTTGTTACGTAACCAATATAGAATTATTTTCACGCTATTATATATTATAAATTAGGTATCTTTGCAGCATGAACACGAATAAAGATATAGAAATCAGACCACAAGAGGGCTTTCAAATGTCCTTTGCAAGTAGCAACGTTGACGTTGTTTTTGGTGGCGGAAATCTCGGAGGAGGCAAATCGTATGGTCTTGTACTTGCGATGGCAGAGCCGTTAATGACCGACCCAGATTTTCGTGCAATGATTTCACGCCGTTCACTTGGTAATCAAAAAGCAGGTGGAGGATTCGTAGAGAAGTTCAAACAGATATTCGGAGCTGATTTCGTAAAAATCAGAGAGAGCGAGAATCCGCGCGTTACATTTCCGAATGGAACGTTTGTCGATTTGACGTATCTTGACGATTCCAATATGGATAAGTTGAGAGAGCGCGCGAAAGGATGGGAGTACGATTTGATTGCGATTGACGAGTTGACGGAGATGACTTGGGAAGTTTTCTCATACGTTATGACTCGAAACAGAGGTCAGAGCAAGACGTTTACAGGTAAGTTCTTTGCAACACTTAACCCGAAGCGTAGCCACTGGACAAGAATATTCCTTGATTGGTATATTGGTTCAGATGGTTTTATCATCCCAGAGCGTGATGGTGTAGTCAGATACTTCTATTGTGCAGGACCGACTGTTAAGGATGTTGTTTGGGGGATGTCTAAGCGAGAAGTCTATGAGAAATGTAAAATCGATATAGACAGAAAGCTTAAAACCATTGGCGGCAACTTTGGATATGAAGTAATGATTAAGAGCTTTGTTTTCTATCAAGGTAAACTTGGTTCAAACAAGAAGATGCTTGAAAACAACTCTGGCTATTTAGGTTCTGTAGCTGCATCGGGCGGCAGAATGGCACAAGCTCTTATGGAGGGTAACTTCAATGTTGACCCAGAAGAGGATGAGGATATACCGATTCCTAGCCAAGCGGCACGAGATTGCTTCGTAAAAGACCCAGCCGTAAATGGTGACAAATGGATAACAATCGACTTGGCAGATTTCGGAAAGGATAATACTCTGATGTTGTCTTGGAACGGATTCCATATCGTCAATTACGAAATCGTAATGCATTCGACACCGCGAATTAATGCAGAGAGAGCTAGATTATTCGCGGCAAGTGAGGGAGTAGCAGAGAGCCATATTATCTATGATGCTACGGCAGGTAGGTATTTCAATGACTATATACCCGATGCTATACCTTACATATCAGCGGCAAAGGCAATGGGAATTTATTATTTGTCTGCTATGACAATAAAAGACCTATGCTACTTGCGACTGAGTTATATGATTAAGCGAGGACAGCTCACATTCTCTGATAAGGTTGCAAATGCGGTTTATACGCATCAAAACCTCAAATACAGAGTTTCCATACAGAATGAGTTCATGGAAGAATGTGCGGTAGTTCGCTTTGATAAGATGCAGAGCGGAAAGAAGAAGTTACAGAGCAAGAAGGAAATGAACAGAAATCTTGGAAAAGACCGTTCTATGGACTTACTCGACCCTTGCGCAATGAGAATGTACCCATGTTTGAATATGGAGTATGGTAGCGAGCTACAAGAAGGATTCAGACTTGCATCACAAGATGTTGAAGAAAAGAATCCTAATGCACAGAGCATTTATGATGATACGTTGTACTATTAATTTTAGAATATATGCTGAAAAAAGAAAATATAAAAATGATTCTTGAATCCGTGCGGATTGACTGGGATAAATGCGATGAGAAAGATATTGCGTTTGCTATCCTATGTGACGCATTGGAAGATAAGACTTTAGCGTATCGTCTTGCTTATCGTAAGAGTGAAAAGGATGCAGCGAAATTCTACGAAACTCCACGATTCAAGAAACTGCTAGATGTTCTAGAACCTTTCGGTATCGGAAATGTTAATAACAACGCTATCACCAAGGAAGAGAACAAAAACGAGCTTCTTAAAATGCTCGACAAGATAGACCAAGCTCTTAGTGATGGAAATCTTGAACCGAAAGATGCATTGAAGATGCAGACTGATATACGTGTAAAGCTGAATGATAAATTCGAAATGGAAGAGTCACAGAAGCAGAAGCGAATCATCGTAGTACCAAGCAAACACGATATTGTTTGTCCTACTACAAACAGAGAATGTAACTACTGGGCTTCAAAAAAAGCTTGTTGCAGACATTATGGATTGATTGACCCACAAGAGAACAACGATTCACAAAATAGCAACGATGTTGAACCATCATTAAACGACAATAACGATGAGTAGAAAGAGACAAGATATAATTAATGATTTTTTGGAGAATCCGCAGAAACTGCTTCTGAAAAAGCCGTTTTTGAGAGGTTCGCGCTCTATTACTATCAACGATTCTTCTGATGGTTCGGATATTAAGACGAACTTCCGAAAAGAAGCACAGCTCCCAAATATTAGCAAGATAGTTGTTAGTCAAGAGCGTTTTGCGAAGGAGTTAGACCCTTATTCTCACAGGGTATTGTTTGATACGAACTTACCTTCTATATGTTGCAAGCTTGATGATGGCAGTTATTGCGAGATTGAGTTTAAGAAGTTTGGCATTCCTATGCAACAACGTATTGTTGACAAGAAAGCTCTATGTTTAGGTGGTAATAAACGTAACCACATATTACATGACAGCAATCCGGCTGATAAGCTCAAAAAGAACTTTGCCGATTTCAAGTGGCATTGGAAAGAGACAAATCAGGATGGTATCGAAATGCAAGCTATACGTATTCAGCAGAGTTATGGTGATGTTGGCTTACTCGTTTACATGAATGAGGATAACGAAGTAAAAAGTAGGCTATTCTCGTATGAAGATGGCTATCAGATTATCACACACAAAGACGATAATGGAGAACCGCTTCTTGATTGCGTGTATTATCGCACAGAGGATAATGTAAGACACATTGATGCATACGATAAGACATATCATTATCATTTCACAGATGTATTCGTTCAGGACGTTGATACAAACGAAGTACTAAAAGGCTGGTGCTTGGAAAGCAAGGAAAAACACGGATTCTCGGAGAGTCCACTTGTTACAAAGCGTGGTGATGTTGCTTGGAATAACGGTCAAGACCTTATCGAGCTATTCGAGATTATCTATAATCTGTTTGCGGTCATCCAAAAACGTCACGGATGGGGAATCCTTTATATCAAGGGGAAGCTCAATGAAACCGCAAAGAAGATTGCTGGTTCTATCATCCTGAATGATACAAGCATTGAAGGAAATGGCAGCGCAGAGTTTAAGACTCCACCTTCTCCACAGAACATGATTGAGTTCATGCAGTCAATTCTCGACCAATTGCAGATTGCTACAGGATGTACATTTATCTTGCCGAAGGATATTAAGTCTAGTGGCGATATAAGCGGTTTGGCAATTCAGATGACACGTTCTTTGGATATTGAGGAGGCTAACAATGCAGCTATTGAATGGCAGAATTTCGTCAGCAAACATTCAAGATTGTTCAAGGAAGGATTGGCAAAGCAGTTGGTTGCAAGCGGCGAGAATCCTACTGCTATCACTGAGTTTAAGCAGATGAGAATCAGTACATCATTTAAGCCTTGGCAGCCATTCGATGAAAGTGCATGGAATCAGATGCTTTGTACATTGAGCGGTGCAGGTTTGATTTCTACTAAGACTGGTGTTGAAAAGAATACTGTTTCTGCACCTGACGAGGAAGTAAGATTGCAGACTCAGCAAGAAGAGGCAGATGAACGTGCCGAAAAACAAGCTGAGATTACCGCAATGACAAAGAATACAAACAATAATAAAGAATAAACATGAAGGCAGAATCATTATACATACAGAAGTTGACTTACGATGAGAACACTGGTAATGAAATTATCGGTTTGTTCCCATCGGAAGCTAACCCTGCTATTGTATCATCATATACCTACGATACAAAACGTATGGGTGGTGCTCCTACCCTTACTGCTACAATATATTCATCTGAGCCTTTGCAATGGAAGAAGGAAGAGTTCGTGGAGTACAATGGCGATAGATTCTTTGCGTCCTATACACCAAACTCTACAAAGGATAATTCGTCTAGAATGTGGAAGAGCGAAATCACTTTCACATCTAGAAGAGAATTGCTTGATAACACTCTGTTCTTTGATGTTGTCGTTGATGATGTTGATACACATAATAAAGACAGATACCGCTCAAATCAGACAAAGTTCACGTTTGGTGGAACTATCCATGAGTTTGTTGCTCGCGTCAATAGCTCAATGGCATATTGTGGATTGTATCGTCCTACAGATGAATACAAGGGATATTACGTTGTTGTTGATGAAGGGTATGGAACAGATGAAGTTAAGGAAGTATCATTTGAAGACCAATATTTGACTGATGTTTTACAGCTTATCAACACAACTTTTGAGCTTGATTACTACTGGGATGGCAGCGTTTGTCATGTCGGTAAGGTACAGCACGACTTAACCGATACACCTATTAAATATGGTAGTAGTGATGCTCTTATATCTGTATCTAAGGAGAATGCGAACTATAAGATAGTTGATATGATAACAGGTTACGGTTCATCTGATAATCTGCCATATTACTATCCTAATGATGATGAGTTCGGTGAGGCTATATTTGACGCAAAAAATATAGCAAGTGAGCATGTAGATGTTACGTTATCGGATTATTTGAGATATTCAAAATATAACGATAATCTTGTTCTTTTTAAGAGTAAGAAGGGAAAGTACGAAGGAAATGTTGATGTGTCTACATTATATGTAAGAGATACTTATTCTCCTGAGAATCTTACGCAAGCTGACAATAGTCAAAATCCAAAGGTTAAATGTTGGTTTTGGGTTAGTATAAAAATAAATGTAAAGAAAGGTCAGATTATAGATTTCTCTAAAATCTCGTTTAATTTTGAGCTGTTTGACTATATTCAAAAAAAAGAGAATATAACAAACCTATCAAGTGCAACAAGAACCATAAATATATACACAACATATCACGACCTTTATAAAAACGTATGTACTGATTCTAACTTGGGTGATGCATGTAGTGTTGAATTTGCAGAAGATGGAACATTCTATATTGATATTGATGCAATATTTTCATACAACTGCAAAGTGTTCACTATGGACGGAAAAAGAACATTTTATGGTTCAAGTGCATGGAAGGTTTCTTTTAGTGGTGATGTAGTTTTTTCTCTTGACACAAATTCAGAATATAGTTGGAAAAATGGTGATAATTATATTCCTCTTGACAATTCTGGTATTTATGTTAATGGAATAGCATCTGCAAAATATGTAGAGTATGACTATAACTTCGGAAAAAATGACGAAGGTATTTATGGGTTTGATAAAATCTATACTGGAACAGAGGATGATGCAGTACAAGTGTCTGTAACAGGTCGAAAATGGATTGCACCATCATCGGTACTTATGCCTTCTATATATCGCAACACGAAAGGTGCAGAGCGTTTCTATTACGCTTTGAATAACACCCACAAGTTGCCAATCGGTAATGGATATTACGAGTTTGTAAACTTGTATAAGAAAGGAAATCCTCATCAAGGAACTGTTACTTTTGATGGTATAAAACCAACTATCAAGGGAATTGTAAATGCGGAAGGACAGTTATTCGGAGAGATTGCAGATGTTGCTTTTGATAAAGAAGATAGCGATGTAAAGGATAGTGACGGAAAATATATTCATAACTATTTCTATATAAAGCTACATAAGTTTAATGGAGATTTTGGCTTTGACTTGTTTGCACATGCTTTGGCTAGTGAACCTGCAAAGATAAATCTAATTAAGAGTAACGGATGCCCTGCTTGTTCGTTTACAATTGACTGCTATTGGAATAGCACAAATAATAAGTGCTATAACAATGTACTTACTGACGGAAATGGAAATTTGAAGTCAGATAGTGGAAAAATGAATAGCAAAGGTGATTATATTCTTAACGACACATACGTTGAGGATAACAAATCAAACCAAGATTCAACGAAAGAAGAGTTATGGATTGCGGTTCAGAAGGACACATCAACACTAGGTATCATAATGCCAAACGCGAGTGCTGGATTTAAACCGCAAAAGGGAGATTTGTTTGTTATCACAGGCATCAAACCTCCAAAGGTTCTTGTAACGGCAGCAGAGAAACGACTCGATGATGCTCTTATCAAGCACATGAGCGAAAACAATACAGACCAGTTCAACTACTCTGTTAAGTTTTCTCGCATATTCTTGCAAGAAAATCCTGACTTTGCAAGTAAGCTAAACGAGAATGCAAAGCTGTCAATACAAATACAGGGCGATTCGGATAGCGATGGAAATCTTATTAGTCACGAAGTTTTCGTCAGCAACTACTCTGTAAAGGTTGATAACGATGAGCTGGCAGAAGTTGAGATTGAGCTTGTTAATTCGTTGGAAGTTACAAAGAGTGATACGAAGCAGATTATTGATGCAGTAAAAGGAGAAACTGTTAAATCTCTATCTAGCATGGTTGGTGGTAGTAATACCAATAGCTTTAATGCTAGTATAACCGATAAAATGTATCTCTCTAAACTGAAAGACGATACCGCAAATGGTACTATCACCTTCGAGAAGGTACAGAAGTTCGTGCAAGGATTGTTCTTTGGAAACGAAAGCAACTATAGCATAGACGGTAACGGAAACGCTATCCTGTCTAGTATCTTGGTGAAGTTATTGAAGTCACTCGATTTCAATGAATCGGAACAGAGTGGATTCGCAATCAAGCAAAGAAGTGATGGTAAGTATCAGATGTTGCTCACGGACTTGATTGTATGGGGTAAGGCGATATTCAATACCCTCTTAATCAGGGAACTCAGCTACGTTGGAGGCAATATCGTCCTCTCACCTGCTGCTGGCAAGATAAGCCACATCAAAGAAGTATATAGCGAGACAACTAATGAAATGATTGGCTGGAAATGCTATCTCCTCGCTGATGATGGAACGACAGCAACAATCAACTCATTCAAGGTGGAAGACCAAGTTAGATGCAAGACGTTCAACATAGCACCTGGTATCTATGAGAACGTCAGCAACAAGGACTATTGGAGACTTATTTCCAAGGTCTCAACCGAGAATGAAGTAATCACCGATGATGAAGGTCACGAGCTCTATGACGGAAAGAAGTTCGCTTGGATTCAGATAGCGAAGGATAATTGCATGGAAGGCTCGGATACCCCTGCTGTAGGAGATACCATCGTCCTCATGGGTAACAGAAGTGACAAGAGCAGACAACACCTTCTGATGATGGAGACCGAAGGAGATTCCGCACCTACGTTCACCATGTACCGAGGCATCAACTCCTACTCCCTTAAAGGCAAATCCATCTTCGATGTAGGATTCAACGGCATTAACATCGTGTCAAAGTACTACCACATAACCACCGTTGACGGAGAGAAGGTATGGACTCCCGTCTATCGTGGTGATTGGAAGGAAGGTACGGAATACAGCTACTATGATGAGGTTACATGGCTTGGCACAAGATGGCTATGTATCTCTCCAGAAGGACAGACCACGACCGAAGAACCATCTGAGGATTCGCCTTATTGGAAGGCGACTACGAATATATACAAGCCGCAAGTTATCCTATATACCGATATTGTTTACAGCGGTATCGCTATAGGCGAGACTCACAACATTACTTCCAAGTTAATGCTTGGTGATAAGGATGTATCAAACGGAGTAGCATCATGGAAGGTGACACGCAAAACCAATGATTCCGTAGATGATGCTGCATGGGCGACTAAGGATAAGGTTAAGAACTTCAATGGCTCAATAGATATTGTCTGGTCTAATGATGGAACAGAAGACGATATAGGAAAGGGAGATACTGCAAAATTTATATTCACCGCAACCACCACAACAGGCAAAATACATCAAGAATATATTAAAGTTTAAAAAATAGGAGATTAAAATATGGGAAAGGAAATACATCTTTCTGCTGTTGCAGCGGTCAGAAGAACACCGAAGGGTGACACGTTATCCATCAATCTGCAAACGAATGGCGTTCCGCTCTTTCAGGGTTTGAACCCAGACACGTTTACCGTCTCTCCTAAATGGAGTGAAGACGGAACACACCCAGTCATTACACCGACTGTAGGCTCTGCACGCAAAAATAACGTGACATTAACAAATCACGCATGGGCTTACAATGGCAAGGATTTAGGTTTCGGCTTTAGTGGAACAGGATGGGAGACTTCCACAGTAGATGGCAGATTCAAGCTCAATCATGCGGATGGTTCACTCGCTATTATCGCAGACCTCGCATCAAAGGTAAACCAAGATTCCGATACGCTTACATATTCGGGTGATGCCGTGATGGGAGCCAGCATATATCCGATGTCGAAGAGTATAGATATATTGGTATCTATGTTGGGTGGCTCATCTTATTTCGGAGGTGTATCAGCAGATACTACGGTGTTAAGCAAGGGACAGACGCAAGCAGTTCTCAAACCTTGGCTGTTCAACTCCGCAGGTGGAGAGGTTTCTTCTTATACAATTAATCTATATCGTGGCAGCGGAACAGACCTTGCAGGTACTTACAATAATCCGGCAAGCGGAATCACTATTCACAGAGACAAGACAGGAGATACGGATAAGCTCTATGTAGATAGTCACCAGCTCTTCGTCCTCGAATTTATTATTGATGGTGCAGCAGTATACAGAACTGGTATCAGCATTGATGATATATCAGATATTTATCAGCTTGCCCTTAATTCGGTAGGACAGGTTGATGAAGATAGTAATCAGACGTTCAGATGTATCGTTACCAACTGCGAGACAGGTAAAGTACCGAAGGCTATAACTGGCAATGTTACTTTCGTTATCTTCACCGATAACAATGGTAAAATAGCGAATAAACGCTCAGAGACAATGACTTGGGCTAAGAATATCAGTGACGGATTTATTGTGAGGAATGCTGATACCCTTGATGAGAATAATAATATCATCGGTGTATCGGTGTCAGCAGATGCTTATTTAACAGTTGAAGATTAGGAGGAACGCTTATGCCAATAGTAAGTAATAAGGCTAATAGAAAATACGCACCTCTGGATGTCTCTGTATCTGTAGTATGCGCATCGCCTAAGTCTCCATTCATACAGACCATGTCGGGTGATAAATTCTTCCCAGACAGAACTCAGAGCGGTTTTGAATGTGTTGCCTATCCACAAGTCAATGCTACGGCAAAGGATGACTCATGGGATAGTAAGCAGTCGAATATCTCTCTTGCCAATATGGTGTGGAAGGTTTCTATTGGCACGGAATGGAAGGATATATCTAAGATAGATGCTTGGAGCGGTAAGTATAGTATTGATACGAGCAATACATCTAATCGTGGTTCGCTTACTATCAAGAGGAATCTTTCAAGTAATGATAAGCAGCAGTTGCAATTCGAAGCTGACCTGTATGATTATAGAACGAACTCTATATTGCATATCACCGCTGATGCTATCACTCTGTATACGGCAGATAAGGGCGCAGATACCTATGGTATGGGTATTCGGGAAGATACCGATATATCCTATAACCCATTCCTTGACAAACTGGCACTCTATGAATATAAGGTTGCTAATAATATCATAGCTGCATCTACGGAAGCAAGAAACGCTTGCTTTGACGGCAATCAGTATGAATGTCATATTCCGATTGATGTATATAAGTCTAAGGATAGAATTACAAGCGGATTCTCTATTGAGCTGTATCGAGGAACGACTAAGATGTCTGCTTCGTCTGCTGCAAGCCCTAACGAGATTATATCTATCTCTGCATCAGAGATTGTACTTGACCTTAGACTTGTAGAGAAGAATAATTATACCATTAAGGCGGTAATAAACGGCAAGGCTGTTGCTCAGTTCCAATTTTCCGCTTCTAGGTTCTATCCTTCTTTCAACCAGCCTAAGTTTATGGTATGCTATGATATTGAATGGGGCAAGATATACAGAAGCAACAAGGCTATTTTGGAGTATAACGGAAGGGTTGTTGAATACCCTAACCGCATCGTAGAATTGCAATGGCTTACAGAAGCAACTAATGGTAACATCGTTACAAATAAGTCTTGGCAAGAGGGAAATTCATGCTACTTCTCAATCAAGGAGTCTGGTCTTGGCGATGTCGAGAGTGATTATCTTGAAGAACAGATAGAATACGGGCAGAGACATGCCAACGACTATCTCCTTGACGAAGGTGATAATTACCTGCTTGATGAAGATGGCAGTCCGTTGATAGATTAGTAATATTTTAAAATATAATATAAATATGGGTGTAAAATTAACAGAGAAAAAAGTCGTGTCGGCAATGAATACCGACCAGACTTTTCTGATTGTTGCAGATGGAGCTCTTCGCAGATTAAGCCTCGGTGACCTTCAGAAGATGATGGGTAATAATATCTTCTATCCAACAATCACACTAGAGCAGTCTTCCAACCCGAAGTTCGCTCTCCCTACGCCTTTCATGGCTGATATGTATCAGAGAGCAATGGGTGGATATATGATGAAGGTTGTGAATGGTAAAGCTTATGCAGCAAAACTCAATGCCAGCACATGGGAGTTCTTCGCTGACGGAACAAAGGTGGATGATGCGTCTAAGTATGAGACGATGGTTCATGTTCCCGATTGTCATTTCAAGGCTGATAACAAGACCATGCAATTTGGCGGACTGTTTCCTATCGCAGGCGGCAAGACTTTCGATTCGCCAAACTGGGTAGGTGCATACAAAATGTATGTGGATGGAAGCGGTGTTGGTCACTCAAGACCTAATGTTGCTCCTTCGCATTCTAGAACGATGAGTGCATTCTGGGCTTGCGCACAGAAGCTTGGTTCGAACTTCGGTCTTGCAAACTATGGATTCCAATGCCTCATAGAAGCATTGGAACAAGTAAGTTTCGGTGACCTTAATACACAATCTGTAATTGGAGCAGGATTCCAGCATTCTAAATGGGAAGCTTGTCGTGATGTACCTATGGGTAAGTGTATCTCTCTCGGTGATGGCAGCGGTAAGGTACTCTATAATGATGCTACTCTAGGCGACCAATATCCTGTTAAGCTTTTTAGCTTTGAGGACTTATGGGGTAAGCTTTGGGAGTTCCGTCCAAATATTCGATTCTATATGGATGGCGATACGAGATATGCTGTTGTCTATAGCGGAAACCGAGTAAGCAATACAGCAGATGGAAGGAAGTTTACTATTCCATCATCTGCTAATGGAGGAGAGTTTATCACACGCAAGACGCTAGGCGCACATTGGGATGCCTTTCCGCAAGCAGTAGGAGGCAGTGACAGTACGTACTACTGCGATGGATTCTGGGCATCGACTAATGGCGAGCTGCTGGCCGTTGGGGGTGCCGCTCTCGACGGGTCGCGATGCGGTCTTTCGTCCGCGAACTCGAGCAACGGTTTTTCGCTCTCGTGGCCGTCCTTCGGCGCTCGCTTGGCTTTCTACGGAAACCCGATAATCGTGAGCGGCTCGGAGCTCATGGCGATGTGAGACAACGCCTAGCGTTGGCTGCACATCTGCTAGTGAGCTAGACAGAAATAGAGAATTAATAAAAATAATATAAAACGCAAGATTGAAACTGGAAAGTTGAAATCTCCTGTTAATAGGATTCGCAGAAGCACAAAAATATAAACAACCCAATTCCGTGCGATAAGATTTTCTACAACCATGGAGTGGGTGAAGAAAAGGTGATACATCATGGAGCTGCTGGCCGTTGGGGGTGACGCTAACAACAGGTCGCAATGCGGTCTTTCGTACGCGAACTCGAACAACGGTTTTTCGAACTCGAGGACGAACATCGGCGCTCGCTTGAATTACTACACAAGATTTCTATTTTTAGAATGACGATATAATTTACACTGTTCCTCGCAAGTCGTAGAGCTACGAGATAGCTTGGACGAGAGAGCACATGATTGAACCTGTCTCGATGGAGGGATATTTTATCCCGACAGAGCAAAGATAAAAGGCGTTGGGTATGAGTGGTTGGGTATGTCCGACTACAACAGAGTCCCCTCTCGCAAGTAAGCAATGCAGTTGTACGCATATACCGAAAGCCAGTGAGCCGAGAGTGTAGAAAGCCTATTGAGAAAAAGCGATTTTTGAAATATTGGTTGAAATATAAAAATGACGGACACACAAGAGCTGGCGTATAAGCGCAAGGCTAAACTTCGCAAGAAGCATAGAAAGGTCAGAGTGTATCTTGTTAGTGATATGACTAACCTCAATATAGCGGTTAAGAAATCACGCAAGGGAAAGAAAGGAAAGAAGGGCGTAGTTATATTCGATAAAGACTATAACGGAAACCTTCTGAGATTACAGAGGAGTCTTATAGATGGAACTTACAAGACTAGCGAAGGTCACGATTGTATGAGACGATGCCCTTGCGGTAAGGTAAGAAAGCTGCATAAGCTTCCGTACTATCCAGACCATGTTGAGCAGCATGCCTTGATGCAAATTCTGATGCCTCACCTTATAAGAGCTCTCTATATAGAGAGTGGAGCAAGTGTAAAAGGCAGAGGAATGATTTATGCGAAGCGCAGAACGGAACGTTGGATAGATGAAAATAAGTCATGTGGAAGATTGTATTACTGCAAACTTGACTTTATAAAGTTCTATGAGAACGTAGACCAGCAAGAGATATATGAATCTCTATGTGATTTCTTTACCGATGAAGGTATCAGAAGACTTCTGTATGAAGTTATTTTCGCTCTTCCTAAAGGTTTAGGGATTGGTCTGTATCCTATTCAGACTCTCACCAACTTCTATATGAGCATTTTATGTAGATTGGTATGTAGGAAGTTTGATGTTAAGGTAGAGATATATTGTGATGATGTTATTATCTTGGGTAGAAACGAGAAAGAAGTATGGAAAGCTGTGAACTTCATCAAGCAATATGCACATGATGTGATGCACCAGGAGTTGCATAGCAATATCGGAATGCAGATAATTGATGATACTCATTTCCTTGATTTCGTAGGATACCGTTTTTATTTCAACCATACATTGTTAAGAAAGCGCATGAAGGAGAAATTCAAAAAGAAGATACACAACCTTAAAAATCCTATGAGGAGATACCAAGTAGCTATGAGCTACAAGGGTTGGTTGATGCACTGCGATGGTTTTAATCTTTGGAAAATGATAACAAAAATGAATAGTTTTGATGATTTTAAGATGCCGCAGATTGAGGACAGAGATGCCAACGGCAAGAGAATGTTCGAAGGTCAGAGAATGAGTGCAAGCTACTTTGCCGAGAGAACTATTGTTTTCCTTGATGTTGAATTTGATGTAGATAGCAAGGTTCATAAGTCAGGGAAGAGCAATGTTGTTAGCGTTGAGGAGAATGGACAGAAGTTTAAGTTCTTTACTAACAACAAGAAACTCGTTGAGCAGTTGCAATGGTGCTCAGACAATGATAAATTCCCGTTCCTGGGAAAGTTGCGTAGAATGAATCAGAGCGGCAACCCTGATTTCAGAATAGTAGGAACAAAAGCATAAATGTAATATTAAAAAAGAAAGGATATTATCATGGAAATTAGAAAGTCTACATTTGATTACACCCCTAGTCTGATAGAGTATGAGGGTAATTTCGTCCGCATCAATTTTGATGTTGAGAAGATTGAGTTAGCAAGTGGCACGGATATTAACAGTAACGGAAGTAAGAATACTACTACCCGAATGGCTTATTCTGCATACGTTGTGCGTATCGAGCAGCCTGTGGAGCGAGGTAAGGTTGTTGATGCAATCGTCTCATCCGCTTATCCGACAGATAAGATGCAAGCTATCATCAATAACCATTTCGCTAACCTTGCCAAAATTGCGGATGGGAAAAAGCTCGATGCCGATGATGAGGAACACGAAGCTGAGTATGAAGCTATGCAGGAGTGGCGCACGAAGGCGAAGGCTGTAGCTACTGATGTTATAGACAATTATATCAGTACTCATTAAAAGGAGGATAATAGCCTATGAAAAAGGTAGTACATCTTTTTGCCTCGCAGCGTGTCAACCGCAAGGCACGTACTGACAATGAAGAGGTATTCAGAGAGAAAGTAACGGTCATTACCAACAAGCAGATGAGTATCGGTCAGCTTGCAGACTTCTCTCAGTTGGTTAAGGATTTTGCTGCGGCAGGTATTGTTATTAGCGGGAATCAAGTTGCTATTAAGGGCGATAAGGTAACTATATACAATAAAGATGAAGTTGCTCTCTTTGCCCAAGATGGCAAGCTCAATGCTAACCTGATTGATGCTGATAAAATCGAGGTAAAGCATCTTTGGGCGAAGTCTGAGGATGGAACTACCAAGGTGGGATATTTCGGTAACTACGAGATTGAAGCGTGTAAGGTAGATGATACTACTTATGCGCCATTGTTTGTTGGTGGTGATACAGCTAGCCAGTCATCGTTCTACGTATCGAGCGATGGAGCAATGTATGCTACGAGCGGATATATAGGTGGATTCAATATAGGAAAGACCAGTATAGATGGAATCAACGGACAAAACAAAGTCATGCTTACACCAGGGTATATTTCCTTCGATAACAAAACTCATGGCATTGATAATATAATTGGAGCTAACTGGAAATATGGATTGGACTATGTTGGTCAGCAGATAGTTGTTAAGTACGACCATGCAACACCATCTTATGGCGGTAATATTGGTATAGCAAATTTAAAGAATATCGCATTGTATGTTTCAGCCTCTGGTAACATAGATAGGCTTTCGAGAGATACAGGCGTCGTTAACTCGGTATATCCTTGCGGTAATCATGCAATATTTTGTGATAAAGGTGATTTTGCCGGATTCAGACCTTGTTTCAGAATTATTACGTCAAGCCAGACGTTGTCAAAATATGATGTAGTCGTAGAAATTGTTGAAACCTGGAAGAAGCATAACAGTATTACAGGCGAAGATACATCAGTGGAGGTTGGTCCGGTAACAATCAGTCTGCCCACGAATCCGGAAATAGGACAGATGTATTGGATTATAAGGTCAACCAGGCACAATTACTCTATGAAGACGACCGACGGTACGCAGATTTATACTCCTGGTGGCGTTACCACATTTTATACGCTTAAAACACAGAACGAGATGGTATGTGTCGTGTATACAGGATCCAACTGGAGGGTGATGTGGAACATGGGTGTTTAATTTTTAAATAACATATAAATATGAAAAAGAATTTTAATGTACCTTTCAAAAATTGGAAGGGTGAGGTGATAGTAGCACCAGTAAAGAACGAGAACGGAGAAGAAACCTACAAGCCACAGATTATTGGCGATATTGTAGGTAAGGTACTCTTCGAAGTGATAGACAATCAGAGTATTCAGCTATCGGGCGAAGAAAAGCTACGTGCTTATCGGGTTGCCTGCAAGATAGGTAAGGATGCCGAGAACGTAGACATCGAAGCCGAGGACATTATACTTATTAAGAAGATACTCTGCCCAGTTATGGCTGTAGGTGGATATGGTCAGATAGTTGATTTGCTCGAAGGATAAGAACAGACAAGGCGGTTCACTACACAGTGACCGCCTTATTCTTTTCTCGTCCGTCAGGAAAATGCTTTGCATCGAACTTCTCTATAGGTTCTAATATCATGTCAGCGAAATATGGGAGCATCAGAGCCACCGAAAGATGGAATTAAATCACTAAGATAGCCATATCTACCTTTTCTTCGTTCCTCCTCTGCTTGCGTTACTAGACCTTTTGTCATTCTAACAGCGAAAGGAAGTTTGTTGAAATCATAGATATCATCTATCCAGTCGTTAGGGTGCGGATTACACTTGTGCTCCAACTCTCGCTCTCCAGGAGTTGATGGCAACCTACTGCCACCTACTAGGTATCCCATTTGATTTTCGTATGGTTCTAACTTTTTCATAATCTTAATGTTTTGATTTATTCCGCAAAGTTACGAAAATAAACTGAAAGCGCAATGTTTTTGTTACTAAAAAACGATAAAATGGTAACAAGAATTTAGTAACAAAACTTTCAGATTGTTACTTTTTATAAAGTTTAACACAAAAATTAACCTAAAGCCGACTTCTTACTTTTAAAAATGCGTATCTTTGCGGCATCAATCTTTTAAATAAACTAAAATATAATAGCTTATGACTAAAGAGGAAGAAGATGAAGTCCATCGGTTAGTTCAATCAGTCGGTGTTGTACAGTTGTCAAGAGTAATGT
>OGJO01000237.1_pt1 | contig 42414 bp, 31 predicted proteins | sample 1572121 | NCBI WGS metagenome assembly OGJO01 (sample SAMEA2582081, study PRJEB24529) | metagenome | biome: Human gut stool | place: China | collected 2011
ATAATTATAGCTGATTTCAATCGGCATTGCAATTTGAAAACGCCTTGCCAGACCAGACAAGGCGCTATATTAATGGTAAGTGCTAGTTATATAAGGATTGAACAATAGCTAGCAGACAATGTAAGTGAGGGTAAATCACGCCCTCAAGAAAGATTATACCTTAGTCTAAAGCGATTTTAAATTAGCCGGTCTGCCAAAAAAGTTGTCATTGCGACTAAGCGAGTTCGGCATTGGCCAGGTCAACGACTTTAATGATCGAGAGCCCTTCATCAAAGTCATTTTCGGCGGCCAGACGATTGGCTTGCGCGGTTAAGGCATCCTCAAAGAAGTTTCTGACCGCGCGACCATTGGCAAAGTCGTCTGGTCGGTTAGCGCAGGTCGTCTTAAAAAGATTCATGGCGTAGTCGCGTGCTTCATCAGTTAGCTCTACTCCATACTGCGCGCACATCTTGTCCAACATTTCCAGTAATTCAGCTGGTTCATAGTCTTCAAACTCAAGGTACTTGTTGAAGCGTGACTTCAACCCAGGATTGGATACCAGGAAGGTGGCCATTTGATTTGGATAGCCGGCAACGATTACGATAAAGTCATCACGGTGATCTTCCATGGCTTTCAAAAGCGTGTCAATGGCTTCCTGACCAAAGTCGCTGCCGTTTCCCGCCGCGAGCGTGTAGGCCTCATCGATAAACAGAATCCCGCCCAGTGCCTGTTCAATTATGTCCTTCGTCTTGATCGCCGTCTGCCCAACATAACCGCCAACCAGTCCGGAGCGGTCGACCTCAACCAGCTGCCCCTTGGAGAGAATTCCCATTTTATGGTAGATTTTTGCCAGCAGGCGCGCGACGGTGGTTTTACCGGTTCCTGGATTACCGTAGAACACCAGGTGCAGCGACATCGCAGGCTGCTTGATCCCGCGCTGTTCCCGAATCTTACGGACCTTGAGCAGGTTAATCAGCGAATTGACGTCCTTCTTAACGGAATCGAGACCCACCAGATCATTCAGCTGAGCCAGCAGTTCTTCTAAGGTAGCGTCATCCTCTTCAGCAGCGACACTTTCCATGTTGCTATTATCATCAGACATCGTTGAAGACTCAATGCTATCCATACTATCATCAGTTGACTCTGCCGATTCAGCCATTGGATTGTCTAACCAGGCGACGAATGAACCAGCTCCATTGCCGTCAAGCGAGCTGGCAAAAATGCTCTGCTGATCATCGCTGACGGTAAGCAGACAAGGCTCATCGGCAAGCTTCAGATTCTCCACGCTGCCTGGATTATCCTGCAGGTCGAATTCCATTGCTTCCAAAAGATCACCATAGTCCGACGCGCTTGGACCATCGACTAGGTAAAGCGAGGATGAATCATTATGTAGCAGGTACAGCTGTTTTGAGGTGATTTCTTCATATTCGGGATGCTTTTGCATAAATCGCTGGTAAAAATTCCAGTTAATGTTGAAAATACCTTGCGCGCTGCGTTTGATACTATCGGCACCATTGGCATTTCCACTTAGATCACAGATGGTACAGATATTATGAATCAGCCGCAAAACCAAGTCACTGAAATCGATATCTTCAAAATCGGCGTCCCCCATTTCGGCACGCCCCAGTTCCCATTTCAAAATACTGTGATATATATCGCCTGACGTTTTCCAATCTCCTCGAAAGAACAAAGCCTGCGCGATCTGTAGGTTGATCAGCATTGAAATATCATCATGATTACTATCCAATAATACTTCTGTCAGCTTACCCAGTAGCAGTCGTTTGTTGACTAGAATCTGGTTGAGTTCTTCATCTAGAAATAGGTATTCTACCGGACTGTAAATGTAGTCAGACAGGAACCCGATCAGATTTCCCATGGCCACGATATCACTTGGATCAAACTCATAGTCATCCAGCAGCTCTATATATTTTTCCTTATACTCTCCCAATGGATATATTCCTGACATGAAATTTTCCCCTTAGTATATGTAGTTATCCTTAATATATCATATGAAGACGACAAAAAAACGCCCGCGCGAGGAAAAACGCGGACGTCAGTGACTACTGTTATATGAACGAATGGCTAACAATGATTAGTCGGAACATGCAGCAATATACAGGCGTTTAAGTTGGGCGAGAATGGGGATAACCGTCCAACCGTTACTAATTATACTATATTATAACAAAAAATGATAATAAAATGACTTATCACGCAAAAGAATTGGTAACCCCCGCGGAAGTCAATATAATTAAGGTGTTGTCTGATGGCAGCGCTTTGCTTCTTTTGGAAACATTATGAGGGGAGGCGATTGCCATGATGAAAGTCGTTTTGACTGCTCTGGGCCGCCTTCTTTCGGGAAGGAGCTCGCATGATGTCAGACCTTGATCCGTTCGCCGGCTTGGCAAAAGTGCTCAGCACGCTACCTGGCCTGCCGGAAACCGTGCAATTGGCCGCGTTGGGAACCGTCTGCTTTCTGGCGTTGGTCATCGCGGTGGTCTTTCTCTGGCCGAAAAAGCCATGAGAATAAAAAGGCATTGTCCCGCAGTTTGGCGACTGGGACGGTGCTTTATTTCTGCTATTGATCTGAAGTAAGGCGCTGTCGATGATGACAACGTGGGCTTGGCGCTGTGCAGGCGTCGAGCCCTTTTATTTACGTCTTCATTATAGTCGGCCACGGATTGCTAATCAAGAATGGTGGTTCGGCTTTTCAGTATTAGTCTTTTTATAATATAACCATTAAAGGAGGATGTTTTTATGACCAGTTTTCCATTAGTCGCCGACATCAGCAGCTATCAGCCTGATGAGCCGGCGTTTTTCCAAGCATTGAAGAATCAAGGAGTCAAAGCAGTTATCATCAAGATTACACAGGGCTCCGCGGATGGGGATGCCTATATCAATCCCGAAGCCAAGGCGCAGATAGGCAATGCGTGAGCGGCGGGACTGCTCGTGCATGGCTATCATTACGCGCGTTTCGATGGTCGGCAAGACGCGATCAATGAGGCCAAGTGGTTCTATCAAAACGCGATCGCACTAGGATTAGGCAAAGAAAGCGTCTTGGCGGTGGACGCGGAAGATGACGCTCTTGCCCATTACGCGACCGCTGACGTCAACGCGTTTCTGCAGTATCTGATTGATCAGCAGTACTTAAACGTGGACGTGTATTCGATGGCTTCCTGGTTCTGGGAAAAACGACTGATTCAATCGGAGCTGATCGCCAAAAATGATTGGGTGGCCAACTACGGCAAGTCGCAGCCTGGCGTTTCCAACGTCGGTACCTGGCAGTTCACCAACAGCTTTTCGGTAGCTGGTATCGATATCGACATGTCCTATGACTTCCATGGCTACTACACTGACCCCAAGATTGGCTACGCGGATGGTCAGCTGGCGATCAAGGTTGAGCAGGCGCCAACGCCAAAGATTGAGATTCCCGTTCCCGATTCATGGGTTGATGAGCTGGGTGATACGTGGCATAAGGAAAAAGGCAGCTTTCTGCTGGGCATGCCGCTGCACCTTCGCTGGGGAGCACGAACTGATTCGGCAATTATTGCTATGCTGCCGGCGGGAGTCATCGTAAGCTATGATGCCTGGTCACGGCACGGTGGCTTCGTCTGGCTCAGACAGCAGCGTGCCAACCATCAATACGGATATCTCACCTGTCGCGACGCACGGACCAATCAGGCATTCGGGACATTCGCCTAATCTCGCAACAAAAAATCGCCCCACTGGCAGTCAGTGAGACGATTCTGGATAATCAACTAAACGGAATGAAATTGTTAATCATCTATCTAGCGAAACAAAATCAATGTGAATTGGGTGAAAAATTTCTTGAGATGAAATTTTGAAGGGATGGGCTAACCCTTCATTAATATTATAGCGCTTTCTTTTGCGTTTTTAAATGGGTTGCACTATATTATAACTATAAAATTCTATTTAAAAAACGCCCTTGCTTGGACGATTCTTCCTTATCTGTTATTTGCGTTGGCCACCATTTTTCAGGTATAGATCATAGCCGGTCGTGGAATAGCTTTGCAAGACGATGCCGCGCACTTTCCGTGAGAATAGACGCCAGACCGCGTCGTCCGGCAGCTTCTCAACCTCAAACAATGTCTTGGGCCGCAATCCCTTGCCGAACTTCCACTCAATCGTGCTGCCATTGACCATATATTCTCGACGTTTCATCGTAATTTCTGACATATTGCCCTTTGGTAGCGGCTTAACGTCTCCCGCGTGATCCAGTCGAAAACGGTGCTGATTATCCTGAATCTGAACTGGTGGATAGATAGCCGTACGATCCGGTGTTTCTACCGGCTGAAACAGGGCCATGCGGCGGTTGGCCTGCTCATGGCCGATATAGTCAACCCATTCCTTACGCATGTCCTTGATAAACTGCTTCTCGTCGCCTGAATTGCGTTTCAAGTTGAGCTGATTTGCTCGTTCGTTGCAGCGGTTGGCAAATTCCTTGACCCACTCCTGCTCTTCAGACGTCAAATCGCTGAGACAAAGCGCGATCGTTCGTCGGTATGGTAGAAAGTTGTCGGCCAGCCATTGATCAACGTCCTCCTTGTTGAAATAGGTTCGGCAGCCCAGCACCGGCGCGTTAAAATAACGGACCGAGCTCATCAGGTTGCGCTTGAGAAAGTCAGCGCCAACCCAGAGCTTTTCTTCTAGTTCAAACTTCTTATATGAGTACTTCTCAAACGCGACAAAGCGCCGTTTCTGCTTGTGACTGGTAATCTCAACGTACTCGCCGGAATCGACCAGTTCGCCAGTTGCCTTGTCAAAAGCCTTCAGCGTATTGCCCTCACGCTTGAATTCAAAATCTTCCAATGGCATATGTATCTCTCCCTAACTTTGATGCCTAATGAATTAATTATACTATATTATAATGTTTATTAAACATTGATTTAAAGGGATTCCGGCAGACGGGCTTGGTAGGTGATGATTATTGTGGGGAGTGAAGTGAAAGTAAATTTATACTAGATTAATTAATCAGCTGGACACATATGTTTAGAAGTTAAACCAAAAGTTTGCATGTTATTTAATAAAACGTCTTATATAATAGGTTATCCTATAAATGACTGATTATATCTATCAATAAAACCTTAAAAATGATTATATATAATCTGGTTATTGAACACTATTATCTATGATCAGATTACCGCGGGAGGACACTATGAATAAGGCAATGACAATTTGCACCATTACACTGCTTTCTCTATCACTGACAGCATGTGGAACCAATAATAAAAGTTCTGATTCAAATAACAGTGCTGCATCAACTTCAGCCTCAACAAAGAAAAAATATTATAAAATGGGCGATATAGTGAAAGTTGGCAAGGTAACCTATACCTTAAAATCTGCTAAGGTTACGGGTGATCGAAATGAATCAGCAACTGAACAGCCTAAGCATGTTATCAAAGTAATCTATCATGTTAAGAATAATTCTGCTAAAGATCTGCCAGTTGAAAATGCAATTACTGCTTACGGACCAGACAAAACCAAGCTCAAAGAGTATCAATTTTTAGACACTAATCTAAACTATGTAGCTAAGGGAAAAGAAGCTGATATCATCGTTAATTTCAGCTCGGATAAATTAGGGACATTCGAATTTGATGTTTTTCCTCTTATTTCTACTGAAAAGACCGTCAAATTCCGAGTTAAAGTAAAAGCTGATAGTTCAGTTGAAGAGACATCAAGCAGTCTGAATAGTTCTTCAGCTGCTTTGCAATCATCTTCCCAACAATCAACTCAAAAGACTAACGCAACCAGCTCTTCCGCCACAGCCGCTTCAAGTTCTCAAGCCTCGTCAATTCCTAGTGAGTACTACGATGAGGAAGCATATAAGGACACCTGCAAAGCTAATATGACTCCTGAACAAAGGTATCGTTGGGATAGCGCAGAAGCAGAGCGTGGGGCACAGTTAAACCGAGAATTGGGACTGGAACCATAGTTGGGCATACACTCATAACTAAAGAAACAAATTGTACAAATAATTTCTGATTAAAAGGGTTTTTATTTTGGGGGAGTATCAATGAAGAAATCTATCATTATCACATCCGCGTTAATGTCCTGCTTCTTGCTGACCGCGTGTGGAAGTCAATCGTCATCATCGTCTAAGCAAAGCAGCAGTCATTCAAGCAGCAAGGCTGTTGCTAAGGCCAGTACATCAAAGAAGCAATCCGTTGCCTCTTCTTCAAGCTCTGCATCCCAAACACAAAAGTACACGGATGAAGAGTACGCTATGATGGGCTTCTTGAAACAAGACGGTCAGGATATTGACAATCTGCTTAACAATTCCATTCAAAATATGAACTGGAAGCAATCTGGCAACACCTACGCCATCGATTTCGGCGCTCACACTACTACCATGACCGTTAACAAAGATTCAGTCACTGTTACCTACGATGCATCTGATTCAAGTCTTGGACATATGGGAACTCAAAACGCGCACAAGACCTACACGAAAGAAGAACTGGCAAATCAGTTTGGTACTGACAAAGCTAAGATCGACCAAGCACTTGGCCACAACAGCAGCTCCTCATCTTCTTCCAGTACTCAGGATCAAAACCTTACACAACAGGCATCATCTATTCTCTACTATGGCGCCAACAAATTGAACAATGAGGAATTCAAGAACTGTTATGATTTTGCGGTTAAGAATTCTCGGCTGGCTGTCAGCAAGGTTACTGATGATAAAGGAAACACGCTCTACCATTTAGCACCTGGCGAATTGGACTCATACATTGCCTATTCCGTAGATTCAGACGGAATGATTCACTTCTACAAGACGACGCCAACTGATTCGGGTGAGATTGGTACTGCCAGTCAAAAGGACATCAACAGCTTTGTCTCATCCCAGAAGGCCACTGATCAGGTAAATCAACTGGCTAATGCTGCCAAGGTGTACGGAAACTAGGAGGAGACCCAATGAACAAGAAAATCATCACTGCAACGATGATCGCTTTAGCCGGCTTCGGATTAGCCGCTTGTGGCCAACAAAACAGCTCTTCAACCGCTAAGTCCAGCTCTACGTCAACCAACAGCTCTTCAAGTAGCAGTTCTTCGTCCATCAGCTCCGCGTCAAGCGCTTCAAGCACGCAAACGGAAAAGATTGACGATCGTACGTTAGCCGTTATGGTGGGCCTTCAATATAACCAAGAATGGGGTTTACTTCACTGATTAATAACGAGGCGGGAACCGGCGTCTACTTCATCAACACGCCGCTTGATTCCAGTTCTTCGCCTGAATTCAATGACTATCTGGAAATCACTGGCAATGGCGATGCAGCAAGCGAAGTATTCTTCAAACGTGATGGCGATAACGTTATCTATACAACATTTGAAGTTGGTGAAAATCAGGCAATGTACCAAGGGCATTATATTAAAAACACGATTCCTATGGCTGAATTGATTGAGAATTACTATCAAACGTCATCACAAAAGGCTGAGATCGCTAAATATGCATCCCAATTAAAGAGTGAAGCTGAGTTAAAGAATCAAAACTAAGAATACAGAATTGTTTAATCAGCGCGTCAGCTTACATGGCGCGCTTTTTGTGTACGCAAAAAGCCGTGACCCAGTGAGGATCGCGGCTTCTGTCTTGCATATGCTGCCTATTCTATTTATTGGATCCCAAGCTTTTTTTTCGACTTAAGATCCACGGAAAGATTGTCTCCAAAAAGAAATTGCTGATGTTATTCAAAACCACCAAATGAGTATGCAGGGCCCCATCACCAGGCTCGGCGACACGGAGCAGCGATAGGGCTCTCCCGAGGCGACGGTAAGCATGGCACATGCGGCCCGAGACCAGAGCGCGGAGTAAAGCCGAGCCTGGCAGCCAAATATTTTAACCTCTAGCTCTTCTGCGATGCCCTTCAGTGTGTATCATTTTTCCAATAATTGCTTTGTTACTTGCTCTCTGCTTCCTCTTACTTTCTGATTTTTCCTCGTCTGCTTTAACATCTTTGAATGATGATGAACGTATTTCTTAATCTCATCTATTGGAAGAGGAGCTATTTCGTATGGCAGAGCTCTTAACATCGCATCCCCTTTAATTTTTTCGAACTCTTCATGATGATTGATGTTTTTTTCTTCAACCAGTTCTATCAGCCAGACCGCCCTAACATCTTGTTGATGATGTATATCAGGATGGTTTTTCAAATAGTTGCCTATAGCAGAGATTCATCCAACCTCTCTGCTATATAGTCTATAACTCATTGATATACCAACGGGGTCTGCTTTCGCTTCTTCTGATACTGCTCAATGAATCTTTTATTGAAAGCATTTGGTGCAGCAAAACCGCGTGCACGCAAGAAAGAGAGATATTGATATTGAGGTGTGTCTCGTCTCATATAATTTTTATCATTAATTACCTTTGTAAATTTCTTTGACCAATAGTCTGGATGCTCTAAAGTATGCTCACAGACTTCAAACAAGTCTCGTTGCATCTGTTTAAAACATCTTTCTACAATTTTGGCTTTCTCTTTACTCAGCACATGATGCTTTGCTAAATGATGAACATTAAAACATATTATCTTACCATCTCTCCGCAAGATGACGCCCCAAGGATATAACTGGCCACAGATGCAGGCAATTTTAGCAAGATGGTACCCTTTATCACCCACATCAATATCAACAAGTTGCCAGCCTTCACTTTTAAAGATCTTGCTTAATCTTTTTTGTGACATTTGCCAACGATACTCAATAATGTCATTTACACTCTCCTTTCTCTTTTTTAGTCTATTTAGAAGTTCTAAATACTCCCCACTCTTATAGACTTGTTCACTAACTATCGCCATGTACTCCTCTTGAATTTTCTTTCCGTACAATGCTCTCCATTTCTTCATACTTGCTCTTCGAATTCTTTTTAACATCCTGTTTTGTCTAATTTCCTCTTTTTGCTTCTTCGGATGTTGCAATTCCCATTCTTTTCTTTTTTGCTCTCTTTGTTTTCTAGCAAGAGCTGCCATTGCTTCTTGATAGACTTTTTGCAGATGATTTTCATCATCGACAAACAACGGCAAGTCAGCTTGCCTAAAAGCTAAACATTTCTTATAAAGAATTTGATGACGATTTTCTTTAAACGCACCTGCGTTGACTGTTTCTTCAAAAAGATTGTCATCAAAACGTTTGCCGTTTCTATAAGCAATCAAAATCGAATCTTGATAACGATCTATCCTGTTCACACCTTTTTTTATCTCTTGAATTATCTGCAATGGAATTCCAGCTTCCATCTCGAAATGAGTTATACCCAACTTCTTAACCAGTCGCTTGCCTTTATGAATTTTTTTCGATTCCAGAATATATAGATATTTTACTCGCCGACCACAATCGCAGTACAAATTCTCCCCAGAATGTCGAGAGTGACGATCATACCAAGGATCTACTTTCATATCGCTAAAGACCCAGTTTGTTTCTTCAAGAAAAGAGTATGTATAGAACCATGACTCCATACAATATTTTTTAAAATCTGCCAAAGCCTTTAGTTGAACATCGCTCATTTCATCAAACAGTTTTTTATGCTCTTGATAAGTTAAAACCGGTAATTTTCTCCGATTTCTTTTTTTTCGTTTCTTTCCCATTACTAATTTCCCCCAATCTTCTTCAAAAGAACTTTAAGAATGAATCTCCTCATCATCAATCAATCCAAAATAAACTTTTTCCGTTTTCCCAACCAGTTAAAGAGCATAAGGATAATCTACCACCGGCAAGCCTGTGGCCCATCAGTGATGGGGATACGACAGTAGTATTGTTTCTTTCGATTGTGCTTCTATTTTGTTACTCAAATATCACGCGTTGGTTACAGCATGTACTGCCAAATATTACACATGGCTAAAATGATTTTTGAAAGTACCAAAGTTTCTTTTTCTAAAAATATCGAGCGCCAAGTCTGGACACCCGATATTTTAAAGTCATTTATCTTCATCGCTTTTTATTAAAGACAAGTTCCCGACATAGCTGAGCAATGAGTTGCCCAAGCTTGAAATCTCAAGCGCTTTATTATCTTCGGCTGCTGATAAAGATGAGGGATGCGTTCCGTCCTTTTCCACTAGCTTTTGTTCAAATAGCTGATTTGATAAGCAGTCCTCTATAACGCTTTTAATTTTCACTCGTGTTCCCAGGTCCTTGCACTCAGATTCAAATCTGCTTTGCAAATCATCTAAGATCTTATTCATTCGCTCTGACCCATCACCATAAGTCTTATTAAACAGACCAAGCATCAGAATATCTACATCAGCTACTCGATTAAATACTTTTTGGATAAGCTGACTTTCATAAGCATCAAAATCATCATTGTTAAACGCCTTAATGTCATGAATAAGCATATTAGCCAAAAATTCTCTTCTCATAGGGTAGACTTCAACGCCATAGCTTTGCAAAATATCTGTCACAGTATGACTTATATACTGTTTATCGGTCTCATCAAGCTCAGCTAGTTTTTCTTTAAACGTTTCAACATCAGCTTCTACTTTTTGAAGTCTTAGCTCAAGCCGTTCAAATTGTTCATCTGCCTTGTATTCCTCATAAGTATCCGCTGTGGCAACAATCAGTGACATAACCAACGGAATCGATTTAATCAACATGTTGGAACCGTTTAGCGGAATACAAGATGCAATCTGAGATGCAAAATTTTTTAAAGACTTTAGCGACAACCTTCTTAGCTTTATTTTCGTATTTAGACACTCCTTCTATCTCTATCCCATTATCTGATCAATTTCCACTACCTGGTTAAAGATCGCTTCAAGGACTTGCACCACGATGCTGTTGCCTGCCAGTTTAATCATTTTGGCATTGCTCAGCATGTTTTTATTTGAACGAACGCTGAAGTTATTATCCTTTAAAGCATCAAACTGTTCTTCATCAAATCTCATCAGCAAGAAGCATTCACGTGGCGTTAGGTTTCGGCACGATCGCTTTTAGCCAGGTTGGTATTCTGCGAGTTTTCCGCATCAAGCTTGTAGTAGGCATCCTGCAGCTTGTTCCAACGATTTCTTACATTCTACAGCCACCCATTACACATTCATAAATGCCTTCGTATCGGCGTGTGCATGCTATTTTCTTGTCCGCTCCAAAACCGCTACACTATCCAATTAGCTTTGCTTAAGCAAAATCCATGTGTTTGTAGAAAGCGGTAATTTGGGAAATCATTTAATTTCAAACTCAAATTTTTTTGATCCTACTACCATAGGTTCATCATTAGATCTTCTAATAAAATCACCCTTAATTCTTTCATATTCAATACCATATAAATCCATGATTTTAGTGGGTTGAACAATCGCTACAGGCATGATAACAGTGCCAACAACTTTATTATCACTAGATTCTGAAACTATCTCTTCTAAGCATTGTTGATCTATAACAGTTAGTCTTTTAGTACATTCAGGTTTTTCTCCAACCCTATAAGACAATAACAGCTCAGTCCCATTCATTAAATTTGTGCTGATACACAAACTGTTACCATTAAAAGAAACATCTAAATCAATTTGCTTAGCATCACTTTCAAGTGGTAAATGCTTATATTTTAAATCTTCAAAGTTGTTCTGAAAGTATTCATACTCAACGTATGAATCCTCACTAAATTCTTCTAGCATCCAATTACTGTATTTTATTCCCTTCCATCCGTAATCACGCTCTCGATTTAGGCCTTCTTTGTACCAATGAAGGCGCAAAGAATAATTAGTACTACTTGAATTACTTCTTCTAAACCACATCCATACAGAAACAGCCTTACTATTTTCAGCAATTTCATATCCTAATTTTTCCATTTCATCAACAGTCATTAGGTCATTGTACTCAATAGTTACAGAATATTGAGTATATGACTTGTGTGGCCATTTTTCATCAACTAACGTAATATTTTTGTTTGTCAAAGTACCATAATTTATATTAGTTTCTCTAATGCCAAGTAGTCTATCCTTTGTGTATCCCAGTACTTTTAATTCATGTCGTATTCTTTGCTGATATTCAAAAGGAATTACAATTTCTTTATAAGAAAGATCATTTTCAAATGGAATGATGCCCGTAATGCGTCCATTTTCAATTTTATTCGCTGGTATTGCAAAAGTTCCTTTTTGTTCATTCATTCTGTGATTATCCACATCACTAATTGTATTAGGATGAATGAAAATACCATGACTTAAAATACTATTAGCCCTATCGATATTCATGGAACTTTCATTAATATTATTAAATTTCCTAAGTATTGATACTAGATTTCGATCCTTTTGAGTTGCAATAAATGATGCCAACTTTACTTCATCTGAGTTAGCATCATAATTAGGACGTATTAGCACGTAAAGACTAGCATCTTCTCTTGTATTATGTTGAGTGGCAAAGAAAAGCGCAACCAATGGATCGGTAGTAAAATCTAAAAATCTTGTTGGTACACCATAATGTTGCATCTTCGATAGATTCTGTATAACACTCTTTTTAGAATCCTGATACTGTTGGTAATATTTAGTTTCTGATGCGTAATCGTTACCATCACGCGCAATGGATGGCGTCATTTTTTCGAATCTTGATAGTTGCCCTCTGAAGAAAAGCTTTCCCCTTTCATAATAACTTTTATATTTTCTCAAGTATTCCTTTAAACCATCAACTGAGTTGATTTGATTTTCTTTTGTCAGATTGATTTCCACTTCCAATTTAGTTATTTATAGTTCACTAGCTTATAACTCATTGTGTTTATCCATTATGTGAGATTGCTAATTATACTGGCCAACTATGAATCAAAAAACGTTGCGTAAGTACCGGAGTATCTATTTCATAGTCTACGGAACTCCAAATTCTTCAGAGAAAAAGTAGTTACCACGACTATGTAGATAAAGAAAATCATCTACCTTGAGATTCGCCTCCAAGTAAAATTGCTTATTATGGATCAGAATATTTCGTATTAACTCCGTGAAATCATTGAAATTAATTAATAGCATATAAAATACTCTACCGGCATTATTTGGAACAAGATTACTGATACAAAAATCAAATCCATCTCAAATTATCTAATTTAGATGAATATTATTTTAAACAAAAAATTTATTCAAAAATTGCACCTTATTAATATGCCTGCAGCTTAGAAACAATGCTATTAACCGTTTCATTAATTATATCCAAATCTGTTACAAACCATTCTCTTGGGTGAATCATTCTCCCATTAGGGGCTTTAATATCTACATCAAGCCGATAGTTTGCTAACGCATGATGAATTGCCGTTTCTAATGCTTTCGAATCCAAGTTAGCTACTTGAATTTCTTCACATACTTTAACTGGCCCATAAAGGTATGTTGATTCATTCTCCGCATTTGCAATTCTCTTCTCGACAGAACCACTAGTATAACCAACTTTATATAACGAATGATTCTCCTGTACCTTCTTAACTTCAGGATTGTTACTTTCTGACTTTAGAACATAAATATAACCAGTAACTTGGCCATCATTAGTTAGTGTGAAATTATCATTAGGTTCAGTAACAATCTTTCCATTGCGACCGTACATAGAAGCGGCTAGACCATTTAGTAAAGGCGTGTTTTCAGTTCCACTCTCGTAAATAACATGTAGACGCACATCTGTCTTACGCTGACTCTTATTGTCAATCAGCTTTCGATCGCCAACTGCTTCAATATAAAGTAACTGACCTCTCAATACATAAAAATGGTGCAATAGAATCTCGTAATTCTTGAACGGTACTAATTGACGTTTCCCGGATGCTAAATCAGCTTGCACCTGCTTAAACAATGGCTCATATTTTTCAAAGTCATCCATATGGTGACGCTGCGAAACTCGTTCTGGTTGATTTTCTTGTTCTCTTTTAATCTCGTTCAGCTTGCGTGTATCAAACAATTTACTATTAATCGTTTGCCCCTCATCACCAAATAAGGCAGAATCATCAGACAATATATCATCCAATGACTCAAAATCTTGCTTCTCCTTTTTGACTTTATTCTCTAACGAAACGTGACTATCAGTTGAATTCAGCAAGCCTAGCTCATCATATGGTTTCAATAACTCAATCTTATCTTCATTATCACGGAACCCCTTAAGACGACTAGCTAATCGTCGTTCTCCAAAACGAGTCATATCACGCGTCTTCTCTGGCTCCTTACCATCATGCTGTTTTACCCATTCAGTAATTTCTTTGAAATGTTCAATGTCGGGGTTATAAGTTACTTTTTGTTTAGTTGACTTTTTAATCAACAATTGCTGAGCATCAGGATCATTAAAAATATCATCTATTGAATGGATTGGGTAATCTTTATTCATCAGTTTGACCCCTCCTAGCCCGCAAGTCGGCAATTTTCGCTAAAGCGTAAGCCATACGCACTTCTTCTTCGTTATTAGATTCTTTACTTGGGCGCTGACCAGTTTTCATAACGAAAAGCTTTGCATTCTTATAAAGTTGTACTAATTCATCATCAGTAAATTCATACTTATGAGCATCAATTGAACGTCCAATAACTCGTAAAGTTTCACTGTCAATATCTCGCGACATTACGTCATAAGCACGCTGGAATGGGTTAATAGACTCAATCAAATTGATATCAAGTTGGTCAACGTTGATGAATTTGTCAGCCATCCGTAAGAACTGATCCGAATTACCATTACTATCCTTAGTAGTTTCTACTTTAGCGTGTCGCAAAACAGTATCGGCAATTGCATATTGACTAACCTGTTCAATTTCATCATTACTTAGATCCGGATACCGTGTCATTACTACTTTGGGAACAAGCTCCTTATTCATAACTTCTGCATCTACGTTAGCAGCAATACCCTGTTTGACTGAATCATCCTGCAAAATTGCAGCTTTTAGATCTGGTAAGTCATTTTCGATGATGCTCTGAACACGTTTCGTTGATGGCTCTTTAAGGCCCCTGATCAAGATATCAGCATCACCAGTTGGCTGTTCATCTTTATGACGACGACGCTTTAAATGGATTTCTGGTGCCAATACTTGTTCCATTAGTAACGAAGCAGTAATAGCCTTCAAAATTTGGTTAACCGCATACTGAACGTCACCATCCTTAGCATCCGGCTGTTCAATCATATTAGTAAATTGCGCATGGACCTTATTAGAACTATCCCGTGTAACCCGACCGATAATCTGCACAATTTCCGTGAGTGAATGACGATAACCAATAGTTAAGGCCTGCTCAGCCCATGGCCAGTCAAAGCCTTCCTTAGCCATTCCTAATGCAACGATGATATCAAGATCCTCTGGACCGTTTAACGTTCGTAAATATTCTTGAACTTTTTCCCGACCGTCTTCATTCACCAGATCGGCAACTTTCAGCAGCTGGCCATTTTGTTTGCTCTTAATATAGTAAATACCCGTTTCCGGATCTTGATGGTCTACATCACCGATCACATCAAAAATTCGATCAACTTCGTCATACTTATCCTTAGTTGATTCACTGGAATTAACACTAGGAATATGGATGATCGTCTTTTTAGTCGGGTCAAGTGCCTGGTCAAGAGCATCAGTATAACGACCTTGGTAAAACTTGTAATCAATCCCAAAAGATTTCAAATACTTGTAACCATCAAGTTGTTCATAGTAAGTATAGGTAACCTTATCAAACTGTTGCTCATCTTCTGGGGTAAGAATCGGCGCAGAATCACCACGGAAGTACGAACCTGTCATCGCCAATACATGAGCAGTGGAATTATGCATAATGTTACGCAAAGCATCACCAAGTACCGAACTTTCGTCAGACGAGACATGGTGGAATTCATCAATAGCAATCATGACATTATCAAATTGATGATCGTCAGCAATCTCTTGATATGCAAAACGTAATGTTGCATGAGTACAGACTAAGATTCGACCATCATCAGCTTCAAGGAAGGCCTTCAAACGTTGAACTTTACTTTCAGATCCACCATTTAGGGTTAAATCATACTTTGGATTAACCCGCCAATCTTCATAAAAACCATATTTTACCAAGTTGGTATTCTTGAAAGAACTACCAATAGATCGTTCTGGAACTGCAACAATTACTTTTTTAATTCCCTGGTTAGCTAACTTATCTAAGGCTACAAACATTAAAGCATGAGATTTACCAGAAGCTGGTGGAGCCTTAACCAAAATATACTTAGACTTACGGTGTTGGTACACCCGGGCCTGCATTTCGCGCATTCCTAGTTCATCGGTGTTGGTACTCTTACCTGTTTGGTGATAGTTAACTTCAACTACATTTTTATCTTGCATTATTCTTCTCCAATCGGCACGATAACTTTAGTACGTGCAATTACGATATCATCAACTACAGCATAGCATTCAACATAGTGATGCATATTTGTGTATCTAGTGGTTTCTATATGTGTCCTCTCACCCTTTTTTATCATTCCCCTTAGGCATTCAGCTTTCCTGGCCTCGGTACCATAATTTCTTATCTTCCAATAATAAGTAACTTTACTTTTTTCGTATTTCTCTGGAAATTTTTCATTTTCAACGCAAAAAACTAATTGACTTGATTTGAATAGCGCACTGTAATTATCTTTAAAAAAGGCTATACTGTGATTCCTAAAGCCTTTCCTCTTTACCACACACTTAATGTCAAAGGTTCCTTGAATATCAATAGACCTAAAGAATGAAGAAGCGAACTCTTCATTACTAGAAGCATTAGAATTATTAGCAACTTTACTAAATTGATATCCAAATAAACTCTTGAATGTATCCAAGACCTCATCTTCATCATCCATATCTATGCCATCTAGACTATTGCAGGCCGCTTCTGCCTTCTTTATAAAATGCTTATCCTTAACCTCAATCAATTGATTACTTCCAAGTGCATGCCAAAATGTTTGATCTGAATCTTGTTTGCTCAAATATTGGAATAAATTATACATTAATTGAGGATAGCTCGAATATGACAGGCTATTAACATCATCTTCATTCTCTTTATAGAAGTTGTGAACTAATGTATCAATTAATATCCCCTGAAACACGAACCCTTGATGATTTTTCCACACTCTGATCATTCTAGTTAAATCCCTAAAAGTTCCAGCACTATTACTATCATCATCTTTACACTGGTCTTTTTCCGGACGAGGATTAGTTGTCTTCCATGAGCCGCCTTTATGAGTATCAGGATATTGAAATGATTTGTCGTCATTTTCAAATGCTGGCACAACTTCAATTAATCCGTTATTAAAATTAACATCTACAACTTGACCGTCTGCACTTATATCCGTTTTAGAATATGTTTCTTTAATACATTTTTTTACCTCTTGTAATAAATCACTTTGACCATGCTCGTGTGAATCAAATCTATCGTAAGTGGACCAAGGTAAAGAATACAAAAGATCATAATCACTTGCGTCACTCGTAGCTGTATATCTGCCAGTTGAGCCAACTCGCAACCTATGGCCTGAATCATCGTCAGGATTATCGTAGTATTTTTCATTTATCTTTTTAGTAATCCTCTTAAATCGATTAGTCCATACATTATTATCAACGAGTTTAATTGATTGACAAAATTCTTTAAAAGTATTGCTTATTGACAATTAATCATTCTCCTTAAAGAAAAGTAAATCAGGAGGTAATAATTTCTTTTTATTCTCCCAAAGATCATTATCATGTCTTTTATTAATATCTTCAGACGCTTTATTAATCTCTCTCTTTGAAGCCGATGGAATTCCGGATTGGATCTCTTCAACTTGTCTTAGTAGATCTTGATATTTATTCTCTAAAGTCTTTAACTCTTCATCAGGCGAACTTTTTATTTTTCTAGCCAAACTAGTAATGTCAGCTTTAGCATTCCAAAGGCTTTCTTTTGCATTGAATAGAATAACTCTAGATTTTTCTATATTAAACTGATTTGAAATTATTTCTAAAGTCGTCAAAATTAAAGTTCCCAATATAGCCAATGTTTTTGCCCAAAAAGTATTAGCTGCAAATAATGTAGCCACAGTAGTTGAAGTCAGTAATGTACCAAACACTTTCGACCATTTAATACACATAGAACGAAAAGACAAGGTATCATAATGTTTAGCGGTTATCTTCTGTGTCCAATTAACACTCAGTAATAAATCAATAGTGCTATTAAAAATTGCTTCTCGTCTACTTAACATTTCTTTGCTCATCAACCTTCTTACTGTACATATCAAGTAATAACGTTAACCGTTCATTATCATCTTTAAATGGTCGATCACGGTAAGCACGATCAACTACTTCATCCAGTTCCTGGTGAGCAGCTAATAATCGCGGATTCATTGGTTTAGGATTCTTTTCAGCTAATGGTGAGCCGTATAATTCAGCTAAAGTGCCACCTTCCTCATCACGAATATCCAAAATTTTCCAAACAAGTTCTTCAATTTCATTTTTGCGACGAGTAGATAAATTTGGAACTGGGAAAGTGTTATAAACCAAATCAGAAGAATATCGATAATCGTTCTTAAGCCTTCCACCAACTTGTTTAAGCCATGTCATGTGCATTTTTGACATAAGCAACCCAAGCACCCATAAGGGGGAATCATAAATAATCATTGCTGAATTCGCAACAATTGTGTTGGAATTTACATATCCCATCGGAATATAATTTCTATTTCCTGAAGAGACACAGGGAACAATAATCCCACCCTTAATTACTTTTTGCCCTTTATAACATGACGATACTTGTTTAAAAATATATGGCTTATTGGCTAATTTATTAGTAGAGATAGTCTTGCTTTTCAACCTAGCCATTCTAACAATACCCATCCTATTTTCTACAATAGGATTTTCTCTTACCTTCAAAAAGCTTTCTTTATTGAGCCATAATACATATCTTTTCTTACCATTTAAGAAGTCGCTTGAACCAACATACAGCTTAAAGAATTCTTTTAGCTCGGGAAATTCATTAATACTTTCAAGCATTTCCTGTTGACTAAATATCAATCCACCGCCATCGGTCGGTTTGCTCCCCCAAAACATCATTGGCAGGTCGTTTAACATATTTGAAGAGGGTCTATCTGAAACAGCTAAATTTTCACCCTCAGTTAAATATGGAGATATATTCGTAACCAATTTATAGGAACGACCATTAAAAATCTTTTTTTGAGTTTTATAAATTTTTGAAGATAATCCAATTATTTCTACTATAACCCCAGCATTATTTTTGGCATTATTACGCCATATAAAAGAAGAATATGCAAAATAAATACTAGTATTTTTGAACAACTGCCTCCACAAAATGGCAACTTGTTCGCCCTGAGTAATAGAATTTGTTGTTACAAAAGCACTTTTAGCAATTGAATCAGAAATATACAATGAGGACAAATAAAACCATCCAGTAATATAATCCAGGTATCCATTACCTTTAACGCCCTTAAATAATCTCCTTATTTCTGATTTTTGACTCTTATTCTGCTTTGAATGCCCCAAATATGGAGGATTGCCAAACAAATAAACTTCATCATCTTTTTCATGTGGCAATACTTCATTCCAGTCAATCCGTAAAGCATTTCCACATACAATCGCCCCTGCATGTTGTAATGGCAAAGTTGGCCGAACTGCATTGTCGATTTCTTTTTCCAGAAACTTATTCATTTGGTGCTCAGCAATCCATAAGGAGAGACGAGTTACATCACAGGCAAAGTCATCTATTTCAATACCATAAAATTGGTCAAGAGTCACTGAAGGGACGTACATTGTTGCAATGCCCATCCCATTCAATTCCTTTAGAATATCAATCTCTAACTGCCGTAATTCTTTATAGGTAATAATCAAAAAATTCCCAGATCCACAAGCCGGATCCATAAACTTGATTTTCCCAATCCGATCATACAAGCTATTAAGTTTCTTTTGATTACCCTTAGCATTTTCAAATTCTTGGCGAAGATCATCTAGAAATAGTGGCTTTATAACCTTCATGATGTTTGGCACCGATGTGTAGTGCATTCCTAAGTGACTACGACTATCTTCACTAGCTACGGCCTGAATCATTGATCCCAAAATATCTGGATTAATTTGGTCCCACTCCAGCTTTTCCCCAGCATCGATAATTAACTTACGAGAATATTGAGTGAATTTGAGCGACTCATGCGGGTCTTTAAATAAGTCACCATCAACATAAGGAAAATCCGCCAACCAACTCTGTGTATCATCACCACGATTAGCTTTTTCAACATCCAGTACACCAAACAACGTTCTAAAGAAATTATCTAGGTCTGTACCATCTTTACTAGTTAATTCCTTAATCCGGTTAGTGAATAAGTTTTTCTCAAAAATATCAGTATCTTCAGCAAATAAGCAAAAGAGTACCCTAATTAAGAATAGGTTAAGGCCATGACGACTAGCATCTGGATTATCTTTTACCACGACATCATATAATTTAGCAAACCGTTCGGCCGCCCGTATATCGGCAGGGTTTTCCTTGTCAAAGTCCGCTTTTTCAATTCCATTCCAGGCCAAGAAGAACTCGAATTTTTGTGGTAGTCGTTCAAATTCGACATCTAATGTATCACTAGTCTTAGTATCTTCAGCGAGAACGTTCTTGAAATCCGTCACCATAATATAACGTGGTTTAGCACCCAGCTGCTCTACCTTTTGTTTCAGGTCAGCAAAGTGTTGCATCAAATTATTATCTGCTGCTACTTGCCGATAATACAAACGATTTTTAAGATAAACCGCTCCTGACTCTTTTGCTAAGTTATTAGTACCTTTCCGTAACTTTGTGATTGTTGCCTTCGGGAAATCATATACACTTAAAAAATCATAGATAAATTCATCCTTGTTATTTTGGTTAATAATATCAGTTATTTGGTCTTCAATTTCTGTTATTGCCATTGTAAAATCTCCATTAATTAAATAGTTATTCTGCATTTAATGATAACGGTTTCCTCGATTGCTTTCATTAAGTGGAACTTCTTTTCTTAATGACTCATCATCAGTTAACGAGTCAAAATGATTTTCTCCATCTTTGTTATGAACCAAACAATTTCTAACCACATATAATTTTCTAGCCATTTTTCCATATATTTATAGCTTATTTGAAGAATATTAATACTAAATTTTATCTGATTAGGTTCAGATATGTTTTGCATAAAAAAAGGTAGCTCATCGCGATAATAATTAATTCATCAGAAAGTGATTGTTTCAGATCATTATATTTAACATACTGAGCAAAGACCATCTTTAATGAATTTACCTCTTTATCGTTTTTTATTCAATTCAGCAATTAATTGTGCCAATGCTAAAACATTACTTTTGTCAATATATGAAAACTTAGGATTAGCAATTTCTTCTTATACTTTCTGGAAAAGCAATCCGTTTGGAACAAAGTTAAAAAGATATTCATCAACTTCATAATAATTAATAAACTGAATTAACAGATCATCATGCCAGTTTCCAGCTGTATAGCTTTCTAACATATTATGGTTATAAGCCCTATAAGGAGCAGCCATGTGAACTCCATTTATAGTTTTCATATCATTTTCAGGAATTCTTCAACTCGTATCGTTATAGCATGCTTATTTTTATAATTTAGGAAGTACTCTATACATTGTTGGTTCAAGCTGCACCGCATTTGTATTTATTGGATCATCAATAACATAGTAATCATAAGCTTTATCATCTTTTTGGCTTGGATAAAGACGGTAAATAGAATACTTACCTCCGAGGTTTTCGGCTATACTCCTCTCATTTTCTGTCATATAGAAAGGTGTGCCTTTTGATATATTGGTCGCCTTAACTTCAATATAATGTTTCTCCACCCTATTATTTTTTATTGAGGCGATAGGAGATAATATCATATCCTGCGCCATCTCCATCTTCTTGAGAAACATGTTTTAAGTATTTGATATACTTTTTTAATCGAGCATTACTCATTAAAAATTTCCGCTCATTCTCCATTACTATGTTTTCAGCATTCAGTCCTGTTTTAGCATTTCGCTCACTTTGCGCAACATAGTCAATCTTCTTAGCCATTCGCTGATTTTTTTGAAATTTTAAGTTCTTTGGCGGATCCTCTTCCTCTCCTAATGTTGACCTTTCTTGGGAAGATGTATTGAGATCTTTAGCCTTTTCATCAGAACTTTCATGACTACTTTCACTTTCGATGATATATTGGTTTGCATCCTCAAAACTCTGGTGGAAGTCTTTGTCAATTTTAAATTTAATATCTGACAAAGACTTTTTCATTCTCTCTAGATCATCTTTAAGTTGTTCATCCGTAATATTTTTTAAGTCCTCAATACTGTAGTACCGACTATACATATTTCCTAATTCGTAATCTTTAGGACGCCCTTTCTTATTACTAAGTTTAATGGGACTAATCGTTAATCTTGCACTATTATCATTACTTATACTGTCTATCGTAGACTGCCAATAATGGACTACTTTTAAGATAAACTCTTCCTTATGATTAGCATATTTTTTAAAAATTGTAATTCCTTGATTGAGCGACAGATAAACCCCTGACATATCTTCTTTAAAAAGATATACAATATCGTATCCACCTGAAGCTTTTTCAGAAATTTTACGATCAAATACTGCAATCCACGGAATAATTGCAAAATTCCCCTGACCTAAAGAATATTTTACAAAATAAGGAGTATTACTTTTCTTATTACACTGATCACCAAAAACACTTCTGATGTCTTTATTTAATTGTTCTCTATACTCCGTTACTTTTTCAGATTTCATTTTTAGCTGCTTGATTTCACTATAATGCTCTAAAAAATCAAGTAACAATCTCTTAAATGGAGTCGTCATTATCATTGCCCCTTCTGAAATATTCCTAAAAAGTTGCCAAGTTAAGTTATTCTAAAATTTACTCTGCAACCTTTCTAACGTTGTTGACCATTTATACTCTGCCGCCTGCATTGCTTTTCTATACTCCTCTAGTCCAGCGGTGTATTCATCAGCTATGGTTTGCTGTTCTTCAGATGGTAAAAATGGTATTTCTACATTATTAAGCTCTTTATAACTAATATTCATAATGTACGTGCCCTGTTGGTGTAACAGAAGTATTTTGCGACCTAATGAACTATCGAAAAAGACTTTCAAGTATACCGGGTTCAGCTCCTTATTTTTTGCACGAATCACAATTACATTTGAAGAAGCAATACATGGATATGACTGTTCTTTAAAAATTGCTACCCGAATTGCAGTGCCTCTTGCTGGAATTAATAGATCGCCGTCTTGCAAAATATAATTTGCTACCTTCCGCGGTTCTTCTTTGAATGATTCAAGCGAAGAGTAATCAATATCATAGTTGCCAATATTTGAAATATTAATCACTCTGATATTGCCATCCTTGTTATCCATATCTTGTTTCCGAACTACTTTGCCTCTAAATACAGTAGCAACCTCACCTAGTTTTCGTTTTTCTACTTCAGATTCTTGAAAACTAAGCCATTCATCGTCTTGTAACTCAAAGATGCGATCCACATTCCAATCGTCCATCTTTACAAACTTATCATTTGGTAATGTAGTCTCATCTTCGGCAACAAGGTTAGTAGTCTCTTCATTCTTTTGATCATTCTTATCAAAGACATATCGTTTGACTTTAACACCATCAGTTTTATCTGTACTGATATTGATAAGGCATGTCTTCACCCTAGTGGTATTAAATACTCCTGCCGGTAAGCTTGCTATCTCTTTTACATTGTATTTCGAAATTAAATAGTCTCGAAGCTGTTTAGTTTGTCTTCCCCCAAATGTAATCTTAGCTGGCATAACAATGGATAACGTACCTTCTTCTTTTTTCGTTAAATGAGCAGCTAAGTTCTGGATAGCGATCATATCATAATCTTTACCGATAAAATCAGATGATTCATTAGCCCTTCCTCTTCCGAAGCTCGGTGCTGCCAAAATGACATGGTAATTTTCATCTGTAAAGTTAGTCTTATAAATATCGCCTAATTCTACATCTACCATCTCATTGAATGTATACATTTCCGTAAGAAGCTTGTAATACAACAGATCTGTTGTCATTAATGTAAAGTGTGATTCATCGTAGGTTGTAGTTAAACTTTCAAGTACGTATGAAAATTTCTCAGCTTCTGGAATTAACACTTCTTCAAAACCACTGATGCAATTTTTTTCCATTAGTTTAGCAACAGATTCTGGTACTTTAAATTCTTCTTTATCAGATCCATACTCTAAAATATCCGCCCAGGTTACCTGATCAAAATCTTCTAATGTTTTATAAATGTTATAGAATTTCTCTTTGTCAGGAAACGGATTTTGTACATTAAACTCATATGCTACCTGACTCATAATCATATAAATCATATTCATATCATCAGGTACCGGTCCAAGTTCCCCATCAGGTCCTTCTACCAAAAGCTCATGAACCTCATCCATAGTTTTTCTTAGTACCGACAAAATCGTTTGTTGCTCTCGGACAGTCTTTTTTCCTGTTACACCGTTAAGGAAGGAATACAATCGCTTAATATTTTCGTCTTCTTTTTTCATAGTTATTCTCCTTAAAATTATGATTCAATTTTTATCTTGCTTTGTATATCTTAAGTATACCTAATTCTTTTTACACGGCAACACTTTTTTGGTATTTTAATACCAAAAAAGTGTTGCCGGAAGATAAAGTAGCGATTCTTTCTTAGCTGTTTATTTAGTATCATTTACCGTAAACCCGTTCTTTAAACGTAATAAAACTAAAAACACAAGCAAAAATTACCCTAAAATATAAAATTCATGCTACACTATCCATAGGAAAAAAGGTTATTCCGCAAAAGATAGTCCAATGCTATCGTGTGTGGAGACACAAAAAGCCCTGTCGTATGCCGGTACGATCAGGGCTTTTTTGCGAGCTTAATTCTGTTCGATTCGTTTATCTTGTCTTAGCGTTTTAAATTATCAAGCCAATGATCGAAAACAACGACAAGTAAACTGCTTAACAAGGAAAAAAGGTTGTTCCAATAGTCCAATACCTTCACCCCCTTTCGTGTGCCAAAAGGGACGAACAGCCATTTAACATTGTATCAAATTTATTCTCCCCATACACTCAAATACATACACCAAAACACCCCCAACCTACTTGACCAAGTAAGCTGGGGGTGTCTTTATTAATTCAATTCATCCAAGAAACTCGTGCCATGCAGGGCCTTGAAATTAAAGTTATCCAAGATCGTGGCGCCAAGATCGGCATACGTTGAGCGAACACCGAGGCTGCCGGATGTCTGCATCTTTGACGACCAGGCCAGCAACGGTACTTCCTCGCGTGTGTGATCCGTGCCCTTGACATGGATCATTGCCGTGGTCAGCCGTGATCAGTAACAAATCGTCAGGACGCAGCGCCGCTAAAACATGACCCAAACGCTGATCAAAGTCCATGAGTGGCCTGGCCAAAGCCCTTTGGATCGCGGCGGTGGCCATACATGGTGTCAAAGTCGACCAGGTTTGTGAAGCAGAAACCGGTGAAGTCTTTTTCCAACACCTCGTCAACGTGATCCATCCCGTCCATATTGCTTTCGTTATGGTAGGCCTGATCGATGATGCCACGGCCAGAGAAGATGTCGTTGGTCTTGCCAGTTGGTGCCAAGCTGAAGTCATGCCGGTTGGCCGTCCGCGTGAAGTGATCCTTGTCCGGTCCCACGAAAGGCCGCGCGATAACTCGACCGACGATGTATTCCGGCCCGTTTACAAGCGTCCGTGCGTAACGGCAAATGTCATACAGCTCTTCTAACGGGATGACGTCCTCATACGCCGTTATCTGCATCACGGAATCGCCAGAAGTGTAGACGATCAGCTCGCCAGTGTCCATTTGACGCTCGCCATAGTCGTGAATGATCTGTGTGCCGGAGTATGACTTATTGACGATTACCGAGCGACCAGAGTACTGCTCGATCTTTTCGATAATTTCGTTCAATATTTTTTGAGCTATATCCAATAGATGAAAGAAGCAGTTAAAGATAGCTCAATCTAATGGAATATCTTACCTGCTCGGGCATCAATTGATCTGGTCTCGTTCTCAACCTCTGAAATGTCAAAATTATATTGGTTCGTATATTTTGACTTGGATGAAAAAGGTAATGGTTCGATGGACCATACACCCAATGATTCATTCTTCTGGTATCAAAAGGTCATTTCTTCAAATGGTGAGGATCTAGGCTAATGCCTATTCATATAATAAACTCCGTACGAAAATACTCCTATCGTTTGTCATTCAAACCATGCCAATAGCATAAAACGGCCTGATTACACTATGCAATCAAGTCGTATTTCATTTAAAATATTAATTTTTATCTGAAACGTATTTTCTTATCATCTTTTCCACTTCATCAGCCGTGTAGCATAGGTTAATGGCGTCATTGGCCCACTTGGTACATTCCTTAGTGTCCAGATCCTTCATCATGCTCCGCGTCCGCAGAATCGAGCTGGCACTCATGGAATACTCATCCAGTCCCATGCCCAGCAATAATGGCATAGCCAACTGATCACCAGCCATTTCGCCACACATGGCCGCCTTGGTGTTGTTGGCGTGAGCGGCGTCAATTACGTGCTTGATCAGGCGCAAAAAGGCGGGGTTCAATGGCTGGTACAGGTAGGATACCGCGTCGTTGCCACGGTCAGCCGCAAAGCAGTATTGAATCAGGTCGTTGGTCCCGATACTGAAGAAGTCGACCTCTTTGGCCAATTGATCGGCGTACAGGGCAGCCAGCGGCACTTCGATCATCATCCCGATCTTGACGTTATCGCCCAGGCCGGGATGATCCTTTTGCAGCTCGTCCTTGCATTCCTGGTAGATTGACTTAGCCTGACGCAGTTCAGCCAGCGTGGCGATCATTGGGAACATGATCTCAACGGGACCGAACTCGGAAGCCCGAATCAAGGCCCGCAATTGCGTCTTGAAGATGTCTGGGCGGTGCAGGCAGATTCGAATTGCCCGATAGCCCAGGAACGGATTCATTTCCTCTGGCAGTGGCAGGTAGTCCAATGGCTTGTCACCACCGATATCCAGCGTCCGCACGACAACCGGCTTGCCCTTCATGCCAACAACGGCCTTCTTGTAGGCTTCAAACTGCTCGTCTTCGGTTGGGAGATGGTCGCTGCTCATGTACAGGAATTCGGACCGGAACAGACCGACCCCATCGGCACCCTGCTTAACGGCATCCGCCACGTCATCGGGAGTCCCAATGTTGGCCGCGATCTCAAAGTGCTTGCCGTCTTTTGAAACGGATGGGGCGTCCACTAATTTGGCCCATTCGGCACGCTCTTTTTCAAATGCCGTGGCCTTCTTTTGGTACTCATCGATCTCAGCCTGGCTTGGATCAATGATGATGTTGCCGTGCAGACCGTCAACGATTACCATGTCGCCACTCTTAACCGAACTCGTAACGTTTTCGGAGCCTACCACAGCTGGAATCCGCAGCGTCCGTGCCATGATGGCCGCGTGACTGGTCCGGCCGCCCAGATCGGTTGCCAGCCCCTTGACGAATTTGGCATCCATCTGCGAGGTATCGGATGGGGTGATTTTCTTGGCAATAATTACGACCGGCTCGCTGATGGAGGCGATGTCTGGCAGCTGCTTGCCCAGCAGATGACTCAGTGCCCGCTTAGCAACGTCTTTAACGTCAGCGGCCCGTTCCTGCATGTACTTATTGTCGGTCATAGCGGCCAGGACGTTGGCAAAATTGGTCGTCACGTCCGTCATGGCTTCTTCGGCGGAAACGTGCTGACTTTCAATTTCATCTTTGATCTGACTCTTCATTTCTGGGTCGGACAGAATAGCGATGTGCGCGTCAAAGACTTCCAGTTCTTCATCGCTCAAACGGTTCTTGGCATTCTGCTTGATGGTAGCCAATTCCGAGATTGACTGGTCAAAAGCATCCTCAATCCGTTGATACTCTGCAGCCGGATCGTTAATCTGCTTTTTTTCAAAATTTAAATCAGGTTCCGCAAGCGTGTATGCTTTAGCAATTCCAATTCCATCACTAGCGGCAATTCCTTTAATGATTAGCGACATAATGCTCTCCTCTCTTTTTCTAATGAAGGTTGTAATTCTGCTTAACTAAACAAAAAGAGGCTGGGATTCCAGTCTCTTCAAATGGATTAAATTTATAGCAATAGAGGGATGTCTGGATTTAGGATACAAATTTTAAGTTTTATTGTTTAGTCTGCCAACACATCACCGCCTTATCTACATTTCCATAAATTCTTCAGTTACGTGTTCTGGCGTGAACCCGTATTTCTCAATTACCTTAGGTCCTTTACCACTGGCTCCAAATTGATCAATACCCATGACTTTGCCATGTAGACCAGTAAATTCATACCAGCTTTGACGTGCCCCCATTTCAATGGCCATTCTTTTTTCAATTGCACTTGGCAAAATAGATTCTTTATATTGATCATCTTGCTCTTTAAATAGATTCATGCATGGCATTGATACTACTCGAACGTCCTTGCCTTTCTCTTTAAGAAGTTTTTGTGCTTGTAATGCCAAAGAGACTTCAGAACCCGCTGCAATTAAGATCCCATCTAGCTTGTCCCCTTTTTCCTTAGATACAATGTATGCACCCTTTTCAACTGGGGCATTAATTGTTTCTGCTAAAACAGGTAACTTTTGTCGTGATGTAACAAGCATCGTTGGCCGATCAGTCGTTTTACCAATCAATTTCCAAGCAGCTAAGGTTTCATTAGCATCGGCTGGACGAATCAAATTCAAACCTGGCATCGCACGAAAACTGGAAAGCTGTTCAATCGGTTCATGAGTTGGACCATCCTCGCCAACCGCAATCGAGTCATGTGATCCAATAAAAATAGATGGACAATGCATAATAGCTGCCAAACGAACCGCTGCCCGGAGATAATCCGTAAATACAAAGAACGTGCTTCCATAAGCTCGATTCCCGCCATGCAGATTCATACCATTAACCGCTGCAGCCATACCGAATTCCCGAACTCCAAAGAATACATTTCTTCCAGCTGGATTTTCTTTGGTAAAGTCGCCATCATTCGCAAGATAGGTTTTATTTGATGAAGCCAAGTCAGCGGCTCCACCCCAAAACTGTGGATTATACTTAGCTACTTCTTGCAGAATTTCAGAACTAGCAACTCGCGTAGCCACCTCATCGCCCACTTTGTAGCTAGTCGTAATACCATCCGTATTAAGCCTACTTACCTTAAGCTGAGTTGCTGACTCTGGATATTCTTCCTGGTATTTCTCAAACATCTTCTGCCATTTATCATAGACTGATTTCTTTGCTTCCACTGCTTCATCAAAGTATTTATGAATCTCATCATTAAATTCAAAAGGTGCAAGCTTCCAGCCATAGAAATCTCGCATTTTCTGAACACCATCTTCACCAAGCGGAGCCCCATGTACACTATGGGTGCCTGCACCAGGAGCTCCGTAGCCAATCGTAGTCTTAATTTCAATCAAGGATGGTTTATCAGTCTTCTTAGCAGCATTGATAGCATCAACTATTGCGTCAACATCAGTATTACCGTTCTCAACTCGACTGTAGTCCCAACCAGCTGCTTCTACACGTGCCTTAACGTTTTCATTCGTACTCAAACTGAGTGGACCGTCCAAAGAAACATCATTTGAATCATAAAGTACAATCAGCTTGTTTAGTCCTTTGTCACCAGCAATATTAAGCGACTCTTCACTCAAGCCCTCCATCAGGTCACCATCACCAACTAAGCTAAACGTATAGTGATCAATTACGTTATAACCTGGTTTATTGTAAACAGCTGCTAGGTGTTTTTCAGCCAAAGCCATACCGACTGACATTGCAAGACCTTGAGACAATGGACCAGTAGTTGCATCTACCCCAGCCGTCCATCCATATTCCGGATGCCCCGGAGTTTTAGAACCCAACTGGCGGAACTGCTTTATGTCATCAATCGTTAGACCGAATTTGTTGAAGTAGAGTAGGCTATAAAGCAATGAGGATCCGTGTCCAGCTGACAGAACAAAGCGATCTCGGTTCAGCCATTTTTCGTCATTTGGATTAAAGTTCATGACCTTTTCCCATAATGCATACGCCATTGGGGCTGCACCAATGGCTACACCCGGGTGCCCACTATTGGCTTTTTGGATCATATCAACACTTAAAAATCGCAATGCATCAACTGCTTGAATTTCTTGTTTTTCCATGATTATCCTCCATTTTGGGTAAAAAAATAGCTACCCAGCGCCAATGCTGGAGCCAAGTAGCTATCAAAATTGGTATTAACACTTAATCACTATTTGTTTTCAGCTTGCTTTGGCGACTTCATCAATGCACTGACCAAGATAACGGCAACAGTAAAGCCGATAATCCCACAAGTCAGAGCAACAGAACCAAATGACCCTAACTTACCAAGCAGAATCCCTGGAATCAGATAATCAGTATCTGCAAACGTTGAAGCTGCCATCTTAAGATCGCCAAGAACAGGCAGAATATAAAGAGGTAACCAGCTAATCAGTAATCCGTTTACAGCAGAACCGATAACCGCACCACGACGACCACCAAATGCATTACCATAAATAGCAGCTGCAGCACCGCAGAAGAAGTGACCAACAACACCTGGGATAATAACCGTAGTGTGCATACCAACCATAATGAACATTGAAATAGTACCTACAAGGAAACTTACAAAGAAACCCAGCAGAACAGCATTTGGAGCATATGGGAAAATGATTGGAACGTCCAAAGCAGGTTTTGAATTTGGAACTAACTTCATAGCAATACCTTGGAAGGCTGGAACAATTTCAGCCAAAATCAGACGAACACCTTGCAAAACAACTGCAAAGCCAGCTGCAAAAGTACCAGCTTGAATAAAGGCATAAATAATGTAATTAGTACCAGCACTCAATTTAGTTTCAACAAAATGTGGTCCTGCAACAATTGCAAGAACGATATATACAATCCCCATCAGTAAAGTGATAGAAACAGTAGAATCACGCAAAAATCCTAAAGCTTTTGGAAATTCAATATCTTCAGTACTGTGCTTTGAATTGCCGAAGAGCTTGCCACACCAACCAGCAATTGCATAGCCAATATTGCCGGTATGTCCCATAGCAACTGTGTCGCCACCGGTAATCTTCCTCATAAATGGCTGACATAATGCCGGGGTAACAGTCAACAAAGTACCTTCAAACAAACCACCAAGCAGAATCGTTTGCCAACCCGATCCCATACCTGCACTAACCAAGATAACAGCAGCAAGACATGAAACGTAAAGCATTGCTTGACCAGTCAAGAAGATATACTTAAATTTTGTAAAACGAGCCAATAAAATGTTGACAATCATACCAACCAACATAATTAAAGCAGTAACAGAACCATACTTAACTAAAGCAATGGCAACCACTGCTTCGTTACTTGGTACAACCCCTTGTACGTGTAAAGCAAACTTAAACATTTTGGCAAAAGGTGTCAAAGCATTACTTAAAATTCCTGCACCACCTGTAAGTACTAAGAAGCCAACAAAAGTCTTAATCCCGCCTTGAATAACTTCAGTAGCCTTTTTCTTCTGTAAAATTAGTCCCAATACCGCAAGTAAACCAACCAACATGGCAGGACTTTGAACGATACTGACAAATAGATTCAATATTCCATTCATAGTCATTTCCTCCGTTCTATCTTCAAAGCGGCTCATTTATTGAATAATTGCTTAACTACATATTTTTAAAAACTAAATCGGTGAGCCACTAAACCTGTCTTTAGCTATGCTCGATTCCTTCCTTGTCCAAAATCGCATTAACCTTTTCTTTAAGCTCATTTGGATCAACCAAACTGTTCAAGATAATCAGTCGATCTTTTGGAAGATTACCCGCAGAGGTTTCAAGGGTAGGATCTAAGAAAAAGTAATCAGCTTGGTCAGGCGTTGCACTACCGATATCAGAGTGATCTACTTGAATATCTTCCTTAACATTTTCTTGCTTTAGCAGATTTTGAATGTTCATCTGAACCATAAAACTACTGCCCAAGCCACTTTGGCATAATGCTTCAAACTTCATGATATTTTCCCCTTCGGCTATTTGAAAACTCTTAATATTTCATCAACCGTCGTTGCTCTCAACAATCGTTGCACATTTTCGCCATTCATCAAAACCTCAGAAAGTTTTTGAATAACTCCTAAGTGACTGTTGCTGTCAGTAGCTGCCAAAACGAACCATAATGTAACTGGATGCTTTTCATCAGTTAGGTTAACTACATGATTTGTTTTCATTAAGGTTAAACCTATTTTTTTACAACTTGAACTTGGTCGCGCATGTGCTAGTGCAATATTGGGTCCAATGTTGATATATGGGCCTTTTTCTTCAACGACATCAATCATTGAATCAACATAGTCATTACCAACCGTCCCATTATCGATTAATGGTTGCGATGCTTTGCGAATTGCATCTTGCCAGGTTAAATCTCTCCCATCTACAACTTGAACGGTCTGTTTATTTAATAGATCCAACGCCACTTGATCACCTCATTTCCTTTTGTTTACGGTTTCATAATATTGAATTGACAATATTCTCACAAGTGCAATAATGTACCTTAAAATTGTGCAAAAAGTAAACTAGATAAATAAATTACGTTTGGGGGAATGGTGTTGATAGAATTTAGCCATGTTAAACATGGAAACGAAATGTTGCTCGAGCTTGTAAATTCGCCATCGGTGGTTTCTTTAAAAGCTCTTGAAAACAAACTACATCTTTCGCGTCGCAGTATTTTTTATGTCATCAACCATGTCAACAAAGAGCTAGATACAGAGGGACTATACGAAATCGAGAATATTCGTGGTATCGGATATCTTCTTCCTGATGAGACTCGCCAACAACTGGTTGGGAAATACAAAAAAGACGAAACCGTAACAGATTTCGCTAGTTTTTTTGATAGTTTTCCGCAGTTTAGTAAATTGGCAAAGAATCAACGTCAACTTACTGAAATATTTTTCCTTATCTCACGTGATACAACTTCACTCAATCAGCTGACGCACATCTTTAATACTAGTAAAAATACAATCATCAAAGATCTCAACGAAATTGCAGTTACTCTGCCAAATGAGTTGTTTATAAAGAATTTTAAATCTGGCAAAAGTATCGTAGGGGATGAAACCGTACAGCGCAGTTGGGCATTCGAACATCTTCAGAGTCTACTGAAATTAATATCCCCTTTCTTTCAGCCATCAAGTGATTCTCGTATATCCGAACATCTGCAGCTCTTCGAAAAAGCTACCGGTAATATCCTTACAGATGATTCAAATAGCATTTTAAATTCATACCTACAATGGCTACTATCTCGAATTGAAAATCAAAGCTACCGCCTTACTGCAGACAAAGCTGAAGCAGACCAATCGTTTAGCTATGACTGGGCAACACAACTTTTAAAAGACTATGGTATTGAGAATCAAATGGAGTCACGATACATCTCAAAAATCGTCAATACTCAAGCATTTCAGCACATAAATCTAAACAGCCCATTAATCAAAAAAATTCAACCGATTACCACAAAAGTCATTCAAAGATTCAATCAAAAAGCTGGCGTTAAGTTGCCTGCTGAGGTCGGAAGTCTAAATGAGAATCTAACCGCCCACTTGGCATCAACTTACTGTCGCGTAAAATTTAACATTCGATACCACAATCCGCTATTGGAGCGAATGAAAACCAACTATCGTGAAACGTTTGAACTTACTAAAATAGCAGTGGCTCCCTTCAATAAATTTGTAAATTCAACCCTTTCTGAAGACGAAATAGCACTTATCACCGCCTACTTCAGTGGAGCAATGCGTAGTTCAAGTCAAACTGTCCTACCACCAACCCCCATTAGTGAAGTATTGGTTGTATGTTCCAGTGGAATTGGCACCTCGCAGTTGCTACTCACACAGCTTAGACAGCGCTATCCCAATGTTGGATTTGTAGGACCATACAATATTTTTCAGTACGAAAATTGTTCCCTAAAAAATATCAAGCTCGTTCTCAGTACGACCAGTCTACCTCAAAAAGAATGTCCAGTATTAACCGTCCCAGTCATTCCCAATAACTCAGATTGGGAACATATCGACTATCAGTTACAAAACACAGGATTTACAACATTCAATCTCTCAAGTGATTTTTCTCAAATTAAAGTCTCCTCCATTATGGATATTATCGCGAACTATGCCCGTATCGTTGATCCCCAAAGCTTAGAGCAGGCTCTGCGTAGCTACTTCAAAAAGCCATCTGCTGAAAGCAAAGCGGGACTGCAAGATCCATTGTTGGAAAAGCACGTTAAACTGATTCGCGAACCAATGGACTGGGAAAGCGCAGTAAGAGTCTCAATGCAGCCCTTAGTAGATGACAGTACAGTCCAACCACGTTACATTGATCAAATCATTAAACTAACCAAAGAACATGGTGACTATATGGCAATCGGTAAAGGTATCCTTTTAGCCCATGCCTCCTATAATGCAGGTGTTAATCGACTGGGTGTTAACTTTACGTACTTCAAGATACCCTTTCGCATTGGCGATTCAAAAAAGGACATCAATTTCGTTGTTGGTTTAGCACCTATAGATCAAGAAAAGCATTTAGAACTGCTAGCTAATTTATTACGCAGCGTTCAAGATGATAGTTGGTTAAGCAAGCTTCGCCACGTACAGACTGAACGTGAGCTGCAAAATCTCCTAGTTCAAGGTAAACTAATTACACAGTAGATTTAATCATATTATGAATTACTAAAAAATCTTCAGCCGCTATGACTGAAGATTTTTTAGTCTAATCGCCTATTTTATCCCATTGGGTACTCAATCTCCTGACCACTCTGCTCATCGGACGGCAGGTTGTTTTCAGCTCGATACAGCGCGCGGCAGAAGGACTGCGTCGACATCTTGTTGCTGACGGCAAACTTGACGCCGTACTTCTTGCAGGCCTTAGCAAGCGACCAAGACGTTGGATGGTTCGCGTAGGACTTGATCATGATCACCATATCAAGATTCTTGACCGCCTTTTCGATCTTCTTGCTCTTGCCGGCGAACGCATTGATCAGCCGTGGATCCCCATTGCAGGCCTTAACTGTGGCTTTCAGAATCTCGCCGTTTTGACCATTGCCGATTGCGATGCCGACTTTTTGTCCTTTCAGATCGACCTTCAGCTTCTTGGCGTCTTGAGCTCCCTGCTGCATGCTGCCAAAGATCTGCTTGCTTAATCCGAACGCCAAATGTTTCTTTTCCTTTTTAGCGGGCTTCTTTTCCGCTGACTTCGGTTTTGGCGCCTTTTCTGCTGGCTGACTGTCATCTTCAAGGGGGTAGACCCAGCGAATCGTCATGCTGTCCTGGGCGTCGTCATCGTTGGCGTACCAGGCCAGATCCACGATATCGCCTTCTTGTACCATGAACCGAATGCGGTCGTCCTTAACATGATAGGTAACCTTGGATCCATTGACCTTCAACCGCTTCCCATAGATGTTATGGGTAACGACCAGCTCGCCATCCTTGCTTTCGACTATGGCTTGTTGGAATGCTTCAATCGGATCATAGTCGAGATCCAGGTGGTCCGTAACCCGCTTAATATACGCCTTAGATAATGAGTGATAAGGATCGCCATCAGCCAGAACGATATCGCCGTCCTGCAGATTCAGCATTCGGATCGTTTTCTCACTGATGAAAAACGCCTGCTGACCATAGGCATCCAACAGCTGGGCCCCAGCCAGGCGGCGCTGCACGACGTATTCGCCCTGGTTCAGATCAAACACCGACGACTGCTCAAGCAATTCGGCGAACGACGGCTCCGTTTCTGATTGAGAACGCGCTGGCAAAACCGGCTCCGTATCGGCTTCGTTCTTGGCAGACACCTGAACTGCCTCTTCATTGGCCTTAACTGTTTCAGCTACTTTAGGCTTCTCGATTGGCTTTTCATCAGTCTTGCCCTGGTCAGCCGTTTCGGGTTCCTTAGCGAGTTCAGCGGTTCGTTTGTCCGTCGCGTTTGTCCGCTCCCGCAACAGCGCGTCAAATCGTTGAACCGTCTCCTCTTTGATCAGCCCATCCGTTTGTGCTTCAGCAACTGCTTCTTGAAATGCGGTCAGCTTGGAAGCATCGTCGGTTTCCTTGGCCAGATTAACGCCAGCCGCGATCAGGCGCTCGATCAGCCGACTGGTGTCTTCCTTACCGGTCAGCATGTCCTTATATGTTTGCCGGGTCTGCTTCAGCTGCTGCGACGCGATCAGATAGTACGTGTTGGTCATCGCGTTGTCTTCAGCACCCAGATTGTAATGGCATTCCTCGAGATTCTTCTTAAGCGTGCCAAACGATGGCTGATAGTCTGAATCCTTGACCACTCTGCGCAGCTCATTAGCAGTTGTCTCCATGATCGACTTGAAGATATGGATCGCATCATATTGAGCCAGCGTCAAGCCATCGCGCTTCTCAGCCGGGTTTTCCGCGAGAGCTGCCGCGTCCGAAACTGGTGTCTCTTCCTGCTCATCCTGCGTTTCCGCGTTCTCTTCATTTTCAGCCATCTCAGTTTCTTGGTTGTCTTCAACTGCCTCGTTTATTTCATTCTGCTGAATTGCCGTGTCTGACGGAGATCCCGTTTCACGCGCCCCCATCGTCTCAGTGCCGTTTTCAGACTCACTTGGCAATCCGCTGCTCATCGGATTCTGATAGCCAGACTGATGCCGCAGCAGGTTCACGATCGACTGAACGGCTTCAATACCTTCAACGCTTGGATTAGTACCTTTTATAATATCAATTATGTCTTTTCGATAATCATACATGATTCCTCACCTCAGTTTTGATTTTATCAACCAGTCCGGACAATAAGCGTCTATGTATGAAAAAAAGCTCTAAAAATTTCTGAAATCATGAAAAATAAGCCAGGTTGATTGAGCTAGAGTAGAACCGATCTGAAATTAATCTTTTATCGTTGATTATTCACTATTCACAATACATAATTTACTATCTACTATTTACAATTCACTATTTACGTTGTAGAAATTTGTTAAGTGCAACTGAAAGTACCTATATATCAGCTTTTGTTAACCGTAAATAATCTACCATTTACAATCTACAATTCACTATTTACTATTCACAATCTATTATTTACATTGTTAAAGGTTGTTGAATTCATTAGGCGGGTTACTAGGGTTACAGGCGCTACCGTCAGCAATGGCCGATTGCCGTTCCTTTCGGCCTCATTACTGTAGGACCATATTTCTCAGTCATGAAGCCCCATGTCAGGTTCAGCAAAACCAGTGAAATGAGATCGATTCGCCCCTTTAATTAAGTACCATTATTTTAATGAGAAGTTGGATATGGTGTTATTTTTAATTCTTCATCCAAATATTCTGCTAAAAAAATTTCCTCTACACCTGCAAAGCCCTGACATGTTAACTGTTTCATTAGCCAATTCTCATCATGATTTAGGACCTCCAGAACGTCTATATTTACTTTCCCATCAGTAATTAATGGAAAATGGAGATCCTCTTTAGAGTTCTTTAAGATTGTTATATGTCCTGTTTGCTCCATTAATGCGGATTTAACCTGCTTGATATTGTCAATTCCTTGCGTTCTTAATTGAGCCATTAATTGATCAGCTGATAGTCCTACATATATACAATTACTTACACATAATTGATTGGCCATTATGAATTAGGATAACCGGATGTCCCTCCACTAATTGTCGAAAAAGGAGGCTCTGATTCCGTAAATATTTGATTATCATTACTATCAAGGACCATATTAGCAGGATAATCATAAATTGAATAATTGTTATCGAGCTATTACAAATAACCCCTCCGATAATTCCTCCCAAAATATAATTTTGGATCTGATTTAGAGGTGTATTAACTGCAAAATCGACTTTCCCTGATAAGTTGATTTGTAGGATCATAACCATGGTTCCTAAGATGAATTTAATTGCAATAAGAATATACATACCTATTATTTACTATATAAGTATATAGTCTTTCCTTTCTAAATATTATCTACTACTTACTATATAATAATCGCTTATTTCTGATTATGCACATAAACTTTATGGTTAATAATGTGGGCCCGTTGTAGTGTATAACTATTATGATCATTATTTAACTGAAGTTAATAATCATATCCTTTAAACCGGATTAGCATCCCGTTGTTAAGGGTCGTTTGATTAACCATTACCTGGTTTTTACTAAGATTGTGGTCTTGTGCAACCGCTTCAATAAAAGGAAGGATTTGACTAGATTGCCATTGGTTTTTGTGTACATAGGTTAGTTGTTCAATTTGAGTTCCTAAAAGAATTAGAGTAAATAAGAGTAAATAACAGAAAAACTATGCTCAGATCCCGATACCGGGTTATTAAACGATGATGAAGGTATCGCAATAAGTAGTACAGAATTAATAGTAAGGCTCCTAATATTATTCCGTAACTTACCACAGTAATAGTTTGCTGATGAGTTTGCAAATAACTATAAGTATAAAAATCCATTTTAATCTCCTACTAACCTTATTTAAAAACGGATTATTTCTTATTCACTTTTAAAATTATTTTAATAATCAGAGAAGTAAAATAGACATTTCCCTGTTCATTCATATGCACCTTATCCTGACCAAACCACTCAGCATGATTGTTAGCAGCTTGATTCCAGTCAATTACGTGCACGTTGCTGTGCTGCTTGGCAGTCTGCTTGATCTGATCACAAACCGTCTGTTCCCAATCCCGCGTTGGTACGTGCGGCGTAATCCAATATATCTGATGATCGCTGCCGATTGCATTTAAGATATCATCAATTGTCTGTGTATTCATTGCGCCATTGGTTCCAAGGTTTAGAATCACGATCTTTTGCAGCTGGCCTTTTGCCTTGAGATCTTTAATGACTCCAGGCGTGGCATTGCCCTGACGACCAACTTCAGCATCAACATAGGCATGCGGCATGATTTCTTGAATATCCCGGGAGGCATCCGCCATTACCGAGTCCCCAATTGCCGTGATCTTAAGCTGTGAAGCGGCTTTTAGCTGAGCTGAGGTCAAACCGTATTTTTTCTGCAGCGACTTGCTGTTGACGTTAACTTTAGTCGTTTTTCCTTTGGCAATTTGTTGATTTTTCTGCGCGGTGGCCTGCTTGCTTTTTTCAATCCGGGTCTGTTCCGCGCTCTTTTTAATTGGTCGACTCGGCAGCATCAATCCACACAGAGCGATAAAGCAGATGATCACACCAGGGCCGATCTTGAACCATTGCCGCCAGTCGTGCATCTTAAAATCGATCCAGTGTCGAATGCTGTTTGGCAGATGACGCCATTGATAATGGGCCAATGGCTGTTCAACAAAACGATAGGAAAGCTCGCTGATCACCATGATCAACCCACATTCAATCAGTGCATTGAGCAATGGATGCTGGCCAATCTCAACTACTCGCTCATAAAAGACCATTACCGGCAGCTGATAGACATAGATACCATATGAACGCTGACCGATCCAGGCAAAAATCGGATTGGTCAGCCACCGATTCATATGACTGCCGGGATAAACCACGGTCGCAATTAAAAGCATTCCGATCAGACTATAGAAAAACATGCCCCCACGATAGGTCCAGCTGCTCTGCCCTGGTAAGGTAAAAAAGCCCAGCAGCGTAATCAAAAGCGCACCGATCCCAACCCCATCCAAGATTTTGGCGGCCGGCGTCGTCAATTTGGCGTTTAGATGATCGATCGGCCAGCACAGCGCCAGCCAGGCACCCAAAAGCAGCGAAAAGGCCCGCGTATCAGTTCCATAATAGACGCGGTTCAGATTATTTTGATCAAATAAGACGGCCATCTCAATTGCTGAGGCAACAGCTAAGATAAAAACGGCCCATTTAATACGCGTGCGTTTTTTCAAGACCAGAAACAGCAAAAATAAAATCAAAGGCCACAAAAAGTAAAACTGAGCCTCCACGCCTAAGGTCCACAGATGCGTAAATGGCGACTCACTATTAAAACGGTCAAAGTATGACTGTCCGTGACCAATCTCCCACCAATTATAGACCCAGAGCAGATTGGTAATGATCGTACTCTTGATGTTGTGTAATAGATCACGGGCGAATACTGTAATGTAGGCCGTCGTAACTGCCAGCATAACAATCAATACCGGATAGAGCCTGCGCAGCCGCTTGAGATAGAATTGCGTCAATCGAATGCCACCTGTTTGATCCATTTGACGCACCAGTTGCAAGGTCACGAAATATCCTGAGATCAAAAGAAACAGCGGTACGCCCAGATAGCCGCCCGGCAAGGTTGTCGGCAACAGGTGATAGATGATCACGCCAAGCACGGCCAGCGCCCTGACGCCATCGATTCCAGTTACGTATTGTTTAGACTGCATGAAATTTACTCCAAATTTAAAGATATCTTATGTAATTATAATCCTTATTTTATTAACAAAAGGAACTGATATTAATAAATTTTTTACAGAGTCTGTCTGTGATTTGCGAGAAACATACCGATGCTACAGTACAAAAGCTCATTCTCCTGGCAGAGCTAAGTCTAATTAGCTGCTTAATACTGTTATTTGAGAACTCAAAATGGTGATTAGTAATATTCCGAGTGCCGAAGTAAAACGTTAGAACGCTTTACAGGAGATCATCCAATGGTTAGCTGGAGATTCCACTGAAAAGACTGTTTTAATAGAAACCCAATCAATTAATATATTAAATACTTTTTTCAGCACTAATCCCCGAGTACATATTATATTAATAATTGGTAAACAAAATGTGAAGTATTTTATAAGACATGGTAATATAAGAATGTGTAATGAACACTAGCATTACACGTAAAGAATAAAAAAGGAGGTAACAGTATGAGCAATAATAAATCTAGACATCGTCAACTTTTATTTATATCGGGACTAGTTTTATTTTCGTTATTAGGATCAATGTGGATATCATCTAATAATGGTGTGGCTGTACATGCTGATAACGAGACAAGTATTACTCAGAACAGCACGGGATCCGGGAATGTTGTTAATCAACAGGAAGAACCACAAAAGAATTCTGTTAATAGTAATACTACAGATAATACTAATCCTTCTGACGATCAGATTTCTCAGAAGCAAGTTACTAATACAGAAGCACAACCGAGAGCACCAGCTAATAATAATCAGTCGATGCAGGAGGGCCTTAATCATATAAGTAATAGCCAATACTCAACTTCTAATAGTGAGGTTAATACTAATCAAAGCCCGTCAGTTTCCGAGAATAATAGTTCCCCGTCTGCATATAATAAAGGAACCAGCGTTGATATTACGATTACCAATCAGAGGTCATCAACTAAGGAAATTTCAGGCGGAGGAACCACAGAATTCTCTTTTGATTTTTCTGTTCCCAACTCGGCAAGATCTGGAGACTATACAACGATATCACTTCCTAATGAGTTGGATTTTTCTAGAGATCAATCATTTAATGTCTATGCCCCTGATGGGAAGACTACGGTTGCCAGTGCAGTTATTAATAAAGAAAAAAAGACGCTGGTCTTAACGTATACAGATTATGTAGATACACATGACGATGTTACTGGCCACATTAATATGCAAATAATGGCTGATACAGAAAAGGTGAAAAAGGACACGATACTTCCTGCAACAATTAAAATAAACGGGAATGTAGTTACTATCGATAGCACGGGTATAAGCTATAAAGTTAATAAAGGTGATAGTAATATTGATTTTTATAAATATGGGTGGATGGATTATGATAATAATGAACTTAGCTACCGTATTATTATAAACACAACTAATTCTGAACGGAATAATGTTATTATTAAGGATATTCTTAATTCTGCTGGAGTTAATTATGAACAGTCAAGCATAAAAATTGCAACTGGAACCTGGTTTAAGGACAAAAATAACTATTGGTCATTGGCTAACTATAAAGAAGTAACTGAAAAATATACCCCTGAATTCAATGGCTCATCTTTTTCTGTGAATCTTGGTAATATCAATCAGGGTTTCCTTATCACATATAAGGTAAAGCCTTCTCATAAGTTGATTAACGGAGAACAAATTAAAAACTCATCAAGTTATCTATATAATAATCATAAGATGAACGAGTACACTAATACAGTATATTATCAAGAGGCAAATGGTACTGCAAACGGATATAACTATAGTTTAACAATAAAAAAGGTGGATGAATCTGGCAATCCATTACATGGCGCTATCTTTGATGTAATTCGACAGTCAACCGGAGAAGTTGTAGGAACTATCACAACAGATTCCTCAGGACAGGGCACTATCTATGGGTTGTTACGTGATAGTTACCAATTGAAAGAGGTCAGTGCACCTAAGGGATATCAATTAGCAGATACGGTAATCGTAACTTCTACAAATTTTGATTCAAAAGGTGCCGTTATTAAAATTATCGATAAGATTGAGAAAACCTCAGTTTCTGGAACAAAGACTTGGAACGATAACAACAATCAAGATGGAATCCGCCCAAGTTCAATCACAGTGAACTTATTGGCTAATGGTCAACAAGTCGCAAGCAAGACGGTTAGTGCTAGTGATAACTGGCAATACAGTTTCGACAACTTAGCCGCTTATGCTAATGGTCAGAAGATTACCTACACGGTAACGGAAGATGCAGT
>OGJO01000240.1_pt1 | contig 41079 bp, 40 predicted proteins | sample 1572121 | NCBI WGS metagenome assembly OGJO01 (sample SAMEA2582081, study PRJEB24529) | metagenome | biome: Human gut stool | place: China | collected 2011
GAATTGGTTGAGAGCATGTGGGAAGAATTGCCGAAGAAGAAAGAGAAAAATTGCACGTAAGACTTGACAAAATCGAACAAATATTCTATATTAATAGCGGAGATTTTATACCCAAAAGCAGAAAATACAAATGTACAAATGGAGCTCAAACCCTTGTGGTTTGGGCTTTTTCTAATTTTGTAGAAAATCTGAGAACAACTATTTCTAAAAAGTCAATTATCATTTTGTAATGGAAAATGGACAGAATTATTCACAAAACTGTTTGTGCAATATTAACAAATTTTTGAGCGTATATAATCTTGTAAAAGTGGCAGCATGGCAATCGAGTAACATCGGTTGCTTTTTTGTTGCCTATTTTTAGAAAGTCATTAAATGCCCTGATAGAGTGATTTCTAAAAAACAAAGTAAAAAGAGTGGAGGAAATGCAAAGTGAAAGAGTATTCAAAAGGTATTTATGTGAAATTTAAACCGGAGGAGGTGGAAATACTGCATGATCGGATGAAGGAAGCCGGAGTTCAAAATATGAGTGCGTATATCAGGAAGATGGCGATAAACGGGTATGTAATAATCCCTGAATGGCCTGATTTGAACCGGGTAATATCTTTACATGCAAGGATTAGTAATAATCTCAATCAGTATGCTAAGAAAGCAAATGAAACGGGGAAGCTGTATGAAGAGGATCTTGCAGAAATAAAAAAGATGAATAATGAGCAAACAGAGCTTCTAAAAAAGGCACTTGAAGCAGTTATTCATCTATATGAGGAAGATTCAAAAAAGAGAAAGTGAATTGATAAAAAGCGTTAGCGTGGCTCTGCGGTTTATCAGCAGTTCGAGGGGATTGGGGCATTCCCCAACAAGCAAAAATGCGCCGGGTATATACCGGTGCACTGCTTGCCCAATTTGTGAAATAGTATTTGGAGAATGATTTGGGAAAGCCGGTGTTCAAATTGAGAAAGCGTTGCATATTTACAAAATGTAAAGAAGGAAGGATTGAGGTTATGGAGAATTGTTTACTTTTTTCAGATTACCAAAATGCTTGGTGAATAATGTGTACTTTGCGGAGTTATCAGCAGATGCAAAGCTATTATATGCATTCTTTTTAGACCGTGTTTCCCTGTCAATAAAAAATGGATGGATTGATGACAAAGGAAGGGTGTTTATCTATTATTCGGTAAAAAGAGTTTGCAAGGATTTGAATTGTGGCACTCAAAAAGCCTGCAAACTATTGGATGAGCTGGAGAAGGCGGGAGTACTTGAACGAAAGAGGCAAGGACCGGGTAAGCCTAACAAGTTGTATCTTAAAAAAGTATTTTGAGGGATATTCACACAGGTAAAAATCAAAAAAGAAGAGGAGTGAAAATCACATCTAGGAATTTTGATTTATGCACCCACAGAGTTTTGATTCTTACGTATTTAGAACTGTAGAAATCAAAGCCTAATAAAACTAATAATATCTTCTCATGAAAAGAATTAAACAGCTGTATGTTGAATTTTATAAACCGAAGAATATAGTAAAATTCAGAAATACAAAAATCTCTATTGAAAGAAAAGCTGTCGCATGATATTATAACCGTAAAGACGGATATTAAAATCGCAAAATACGGATGCGCATGAAATGTTGGTGGAGGAAAAATCATGATTATCAGTGAAAGAATTTTTTATGTGATGGAGCAGAAGAACATAACGCAGTTGGAACTCTCAAGAAGAACTGGAATTGCAACGAGTAACATCAGTGACTGGAAAAAGAAAAAGACAAATCCAAAAGCGGATTGTTTGCTTTCAATATGTGATGCATTAGATATTACTCCTGAACAGCTTTTAACGGGGAAGGGAATTGACCCGGAATATAAAGATGCAGATATGGATTATGAAGTCACTAGGGCGGATATTAAGATTTTAAAACAGATACATAGTCTAGGTGATGAGCAGTATAAACGACTGATGGCGTATATAAAGGCCTTGCAGAAGTTGGAACAGATGGAGAGTATTGTGGAGGATTGATTAATCTCAAGTTGCGTTAACGTTCAAGGTGAATTAACTGCACCTTGAATCAAAAATCCATGAAGTCACAATTTGTGACTTCATGAAATGGAATTGAAAAATCAATCTGACGGAACTAATAACCGGTTTGGTAGGAGGAAAAATGGAAGATACAAAGGAATTGATTACTACAGATGATATTCGTAGTAAAGTGTATATAATTCGCGGACAGCAGGTAATGCTGGATAAAGATTTAGCAGAAATCTATGGATATGAAGTCAAACGATTAAATGAGCAGGTGAAGCGGAACATTAGTAGATTTCCAGAGGATTTCATGTTTCAACTAAATAGAGAAGAAATACCGGAGGGATTTTCAAAGTCGCAATTTGCGACTTTGAACGAAAAGAGTAATAGACAGGGATCCAATATTAAAAAGATGCCTTTTGCGTTTACAGAGCAAGGAATCTATATGCTTGCTACAGTACTTCGCGGAGAATTAGCAGAGCAGCAAAGCATTTTTATTATGCGTACCTTTAGAGAAATGCGACATTATATTAAACAGAACCAGCAATTTGTAACAAGATCTGAAATGGAGTTACTATCATCTAAAGTTACTGAAATATCAGTGCAGACAACTGGGTTAATAGATAAACAGAAACAAACAGACCAAAAGGTTAATTTGATTCAAAAGAATGTTGAACAGCTAAGTGAGAATTTTATTTCGGAAAAAGATGTCAAGAATTTTGTGATTTATAAAGGTCAGAAGTTAGAAGCCGACATTGCTTACATAGAAATCTATCAGCAAGCAAAGAAATCAATCTATGTTGTGGATGATTATATGAATGCAAAATCATTACAACACCTTTCACAGAAAGCAGATGGCGTGGAAGTTGTTTTATTCACAGAGAATGGAAAAGGTGGGAGAGGATTTCTTACGAACTCTTTAGTGACGGATTTTCAAAATGAATATCCAACGATTCGGATTAAGCCGAATCCTGATTGTCACGACAGGTTAATTATACTTGATTATGGGGAAAAGACAGAACTGGTTTATCATTGTGGAGCATCCAGTAAGGATGCAGGGAAGAAACTTTGTGCCATCAATCAGATTACAGAAACCGCAATTATTCATCCGGTAATAGATAGATTACTCACGTTGCCAGATAAACAGATATAACTTGCGGCCGATTTTTCGACTGCAAGATTGATGTTATGAGGTGAAAAGAATGTCTAAAGAGAAGATAAAAGTGTATCTCTACACTCGTGTCTCAACAGCTATGCAGATAGATGGTTATTCACTGGAAGCACAGAAAACCAAAATGAAAGCATATTGTGACTATAATGAATATGAAATAGCCGGCGAGTATGAAGACGCAGGAAAATCCGGTAAATCCATTGAAGGAAGAATTGCTTTTAATCAGATGATGGACGATATCAAATCAGGAAAAGATCGTCAAGGAGTCTTGAAGGTATATCTAAAAGAATCAAAGAAACAAAAGTGCAAATTGATAATATCCTAAAGCTATTGAATGATGCGGCTGAATACAGAAGCAGTGAATCAAACATAAAACTGCAGTGGATCATGATGATCGTAACTATTCTGTCTTTGTTCGTTGCATTGTACAGTATTAAAAATGGTGATGTTATAAATGAGATCAAAAATTTAATTGAGTGGATAAAAACACTGATCTCGTAATGAAATCTACTGTTCAATAATACATTGATGCTTACAATTGCCCGTGGGAGAAATTCTGCGGGCAATTTTTTGTATCTTTTCTATGAACTCTATTGATTTTGATTGTCTAATGTGGTAGACTGCTCATGAAGTCTAACCGTGTAGACAAGGAGGCTATGAATATGGAAATTCCGAAGATCCACGAAAGTGAATATCGTTTTTGTTTGATTATGTGGGAGCATGAGCCGGTTACTGCTGTCGAGCTTGTAAAACTGTGCCAGGACCAACTCGGATGGAAAAGGACTACGACTTATACCGTTATCAAGCGTCTTGGAGAGCGTGGTGTGCTGAAGAACGACAATGGCACTGTTACTTCTCTCGTTTCCAAAGATGATGCCCAGGCGTGTGAGATCGACGAACTGGTTGAGAAGAAATTCGAAGGTTCTCTGCCTGCCTTTATCGCTGCTTTTACAAAGCATCAGGTTATGTCCGAAGATGAACTCGATGAAGTGCAGCGTATGATTGACTGCATCAGGAAAGGAGGTTCACAATGAGCGAACTCTTTTTGAAAATCATCAACATGAGCATATCGGCAAGCTGGCTTATCCTGGCTGTGCTGATACTCAGGCTTGTTTTGAAGAAAGCTCCCAAGTGGGTCAATGTTCTGCTTTGGGGTATCGTGGCTGTCAGACTGATCTGCCCGTTTTCTTTTGAGAGCGCATTGAGCCTAATTCCGAGTGCTGAAACATTTCCTGAGAAAGTAATCTCCGGGCCAAGTTTTGATATTCAGACCGGTATTAGCCCCGTTGATAACCGGATAAATGACTATCTTGGAGATAGATATTTTGAAGGTGTTACGGTACCTGCAAACAATGGTAATAACATTATGACTATCCTTACCATTGTTTGGATTATTGGTATTCTGCTTTTAGTCGCCTATACTATTATCAGCTATCGACGTCTGCATCGAGAAATTGATACTGCTGTTCACTACAAGGACAACATTTTCCAGAGCGAGAATGTAAGCTCTCCGTTTGTGCTTGGTATTATCAATCCGAGAATCTATCTTCCGTTCAGCATGAACGAACAGGATCTGGAACACGTTGTTGCCCATGAGCAGGCGCACATTCGTCGTAAAGACCATTGGTGGAAACCCCTGGGGTTTCTCTTGCTGACGATCTATTGGTTCAATCCTCTGATGTGGCTGGCTTATGTTCTGTTGTGCCGTGACATTGAGCTTGCCTGTGATGAAAAAGTCATCAAGGAACTTGGCAACGAGCAGAGAGCCGATTACACTCAGGCACTTGTGGTCTGCAGCGTCAACCGTCGCATGATTGCGGCCTGCCCACTCGCCTTTGGTGAAGTTGGTGTTAAAGATCGTGTGAAGTCTGTGATGAATTATAAGAAACCTGCGTTCTGGATTATTATTCTGGCAGTCATTGCCTGTGTGATCGTTGCGGTCTGTTTTTTGACCAACCCGATGGGATTCCAATTCGATGAAGCAACACACACCATCGTTTCCGCAAATTATTTTGATATGCGAAATGCGGATGACACGGTTGCTATTGAAATGAATCCCGCACAGATTAGTGAGTTGAGTTCTCGACTGGCCAGGGTCAAGAACACGAAGAAGAGCGATGAATATGGTGGATTCACACCGGGATATCAAATCAGTGCACTCCTGAAGGATGGCACATATATCCGGATAAACGGTTATTCTTTCTCCAACAATGGTATGGTGGATATAGAGTGGAACGGAGAACGGTATGTTGTATCCGACGGAGAGTTCCAAGATTATTTGAGTAGAATCTGTGTGGGAGGAGATGTCGCAGTTGCTGAACCTGTACCGTCTGTTACAAAATGGTTTGACTATCTTGAAACACCAGATGAGATGCAGTGGGGTGGTCGCCATGAGATTAATCTTCCAGAGTTCCCGGATGTGACTTTCCGTTGGACTTATGGAGAAATGATGGCTGTTACGGGTAACGAAATCACTTCGTTGTATACCGGGATGCCCATCTGGAACGACTATTTCTGCGACCTCACCGGCGACGGCTTGCCTGAGTTGTGTTCTACAATCAGTTGGGGAGCTGGCATGGTTGATAACCGTGTCACCATCTATGACTATGCAAACGGAGCAAGATATGAACTGTCTGACCGAGGATATTTCGATTTTACCCTCAGATTTAATGAAGCTGACGGATACCTCTATGTAGATAAAAAGAAATATAATACTGATGAACTGGTAGAAACTGGTCGATTGGTTTTCAAGAATAATTGTATTCAGATTGAAGGTTTTTCCAACGAAGCGCATCAGGTTTTCCAAGCTGAAATTCTGGAAGATCATAATGGTTATTATCTTGTGAAGCCTGTTGAAGGTAGCTGGGAACTGAATAGTGCAGACCGAATTGAAGTACCTATCAGAAATGCTCATCCATCACCAGAACCTGAAATCGGAGATGTGATTGAAATTGAATACTCTGGTGAAATCCTTGAAACTTATCCTGCACGAATTGCGGATGTTTATGGAATCAAGGTTATAAAGGAAACCGAAACATGGGACTTAATCCCTATGGTTATGGTGAACGGGACACTGTATCTTGATACTGGCCATGAAAGCAAAATAGAAGCAAGATGTGGTGTTATGGATGGAGAAATCACATCCCAGGTTGATGGAAATAAGCAGCCCAGCGTTGACGATCAATCCAATTTTGGTACAGGATATGGTTATCAATACGGGGCAACTGAGGGAACCATTGAACTCTTTATGAATGGCAAGTGGTGGATCTTCGCTACCGAAGAAGCACGACAGAAAATCCAGTTCCCGTCCATAGAGGATGAACTTTCTAAGTTTTATCTGACCATTGGCTCTGAAGGTGTTAAGAGCATCAAGCTTTCAATGCCAAATTCCAGTGGCGGCTTTGAAAATGCAGATGGTTCTCTGCTCAAGAAAGGCGAACGCATCTGGCTCGAAAACCTCGATGGCTACACTGATCTGCGAGGATTAACAATAACTGCCCTGGGTGAAAACGGAGAAATCATCTGGACAGCATCAATTCCAGATGAAGAAGAAAACAAAGGATTTACCCATCTGGTAAATGATGATTGGGAAATCACAAATATCGAATAATTAGTTCCCAGCAAATAAACCGCTGCAATTCTCATTCCAAAGTGGGATGGATGTTGTAGCGGTTTTTCTTTTTATGGTTCAAATGCCACCATTGTATCCTTTGGTAGTTTCTCATTTTCACAGTTCAGAAGATAGGCTACGGCCTTGTTCGCAAAGCGGTTGGTTTTTATCGTATCCCAATCGGCAAGATGGATGATCTCTGCTGTGCTGCTTTCAAAATCAAATGAAATCTTACCCCATTCGCCGTCGCAGTCTGCCTGGTATTCGTAGATTGCGGCGGCGATTTTCTTGTAAGGTAATCCTTAAAAAAACCACCTGCTATGCAGGTGGACAACAATCGCTTTAGCTTACAGTAAAAACCTCCAATGATATAATAGTGTTGGTTCGCCAACCGCACTAATCAAAGGAGGTATCCAAAGTGGATGTAAATAGTTTATCACACAGTAAATGGAATTGTAAGTACCATATTGTGTTTGCGCCAAAGTTCCGAAGAAAAGTAGCATATGGAGCGTTACGTCAGGACATAGCAAATATTTTGAGCATGCTGTGTAAAAGAAAAGGAGTCAATATAGTGGAAGCAGAGATATGTCCGGATCATGTGCATATGCTTGTAGAGATTCCGCCAAACATCAGTGTAGCAAGTTTTGTAGGTTAGCTAAAAGGAAAAAGTACACTGATGATATTTGAAAGGCATGCAAACCTGAAGTATAAGTATGGCAATCGGCATTTTTGGTTATTATGTAGATACTGTAGGAAAAAATGCGAAAAAGATCCAAGAGTATATCCAGAACCAATTAAAAGAGGATTTGGAATACGACCAAATGACACTAAAAGAGTATATTGACCCGTTTACGGGTGAGCCAGTAAAACAAAGCAAATAAGATGAGCCCTTTAGGGCTCTGCAGAGAAATGATGTTGCGGCTGGCGAGCTTTCAACGGGTCTTTAGACCCAGTGCCGGTAACAGCCCCTTATAGGGGCAGAACAAACCACCGGCTCAGCCGGTGGTTATGATTTTATACCGAAGAAAGGAAGTATAATGGAAGAATTCAAATTGTACAGTATTTCGGATGAATATGTGGAATGGCTTCGAGAGGATTTCCCGAATGTATATTCCAACAAAGTGAATACAAGGAGCTAAGCAGAAAGCAATGAATGATATGACTGCGGGATATGTGAAATCGGCATTGGACTACAGGGCATTAGAATACAGATGTGATTTATTTGAGCAAAAGAGTAGCAGGTTATAGAATTTTTAGAAATCCTTCATTTTACTATAATTGTTTTCTGACAGATAAGGTGTTATCATAACATTATCAAGAAAAGCCAATCACCACAGGCGACATACAGTGATGATCCGGAGACGATTTTACCGCCCCCGCGCTGGCAGAAAGAAAGAGGCGCGTGTTTATGGAACAACATGATTTAAGTAAGATTCAAAAATTACAGGAGAAAGGAAAATCCGACAAGATCATCAAATATCTGAGTTCTTCCGATGACACGGTGGTGGTAGCCGCACTGGAAGCGTTGAGCCGGATCAAGGATGAAGACAGTGTCAACAGCATTGCCCACATGATCGACAATCCGAATACGAAGATCCGTGTCGAAGCAGCAAAAGCGTTAGGAAGCATCGGCACTGAATATGCCAAGACCTATCTACTGCACAGACTGAATGCAGAACAGGATGAGACCGTGAAGACAGCCATCAAGGAAGCACTTCACACCCTGGCAGAGCATCATTAATTTAATTTGCTTTACTCGTAGTTTTTCTACTTATACATTTTCCCTCTTATTGGCGTCCGGGTCATTCCGGGCGCCTTTTTTTACCTTTTTTATTCTGCGAAATTTGGAAAAATCTTGCGACGGGTTCTGCTTGAAGCTACGACGCATATCTATTTATAATAGAACGGTACGTGAAAAAAGTAGTTTTGTAGTCATGGAGGTAGTTTAATGGAAAAATTAAACATTACAACTACAAAGGATAATGAAAAAGTATACAAAATCCTGGGGGATCTGATGAATGCCAACAAGGAATTCCAAATTATGATCACGGTTCCTTCTACGAAAAACGCCAAAGACAGCACAGTAAAAGCGACAGAAAAAAAGGAACAGACCCAGGAAGTCATCCATGACCTGGAAAAGGATGTCACGGATATGATCCATGAGATCGGAGTCCCGGCACATATCAAAGGGTATCAGTATCTGCGGGAAGCTATCATGATGTCGGTGGAGGATCCGGCGATGATCAGTTCCATCACGAAGATCCTGTATCCCACCATCGCCAAGCGTTTTCAGACCACACCCAGCCGCGTAGAGCGCGCTATCCGCCATGCCATTGAGGTTGCCTGGAGCAGAGGGCGCATGGAGACCCTGGATGCCATGTTCGGTTACACGATCGACACGGGCAAAGGCAAACCTACCAATTCGGAATTTATCGCGTTGATCGCTGACAGGATCCGACTTTCTTACAGAAACTGAGGCAAAACCGCAGACTCTAAAAGATTTGTAAATTATCGCTGCCCTCTTTTCTATGAATCGTAAACATGGTATAATCAATCTATGTTTTGAAATACAAGCCGTAGCATATGTGGAGGGTTTACATGAAAAAAATTCTTTTTGCCGCATCGGAAGGCGTACCTTTTATCAAGACCGGAGGACTTGCGGATGTCGTAGGATCTTTGCCGAAGTATATTGACAAGGAGTATTTTGATGTAAGAGTGTTTATCCCGAAGTATACCTGTATGAAGCAGGAGATGAAGGATAAACTTAGGTATGTGACACATTTCTACATGGATTTCAACTGGCAGAATGTGTATGTAGGTGTTCTGGAGGCAGAGGAAGCCGGAGTACATTATTATTTCATTGATAATGAGAGTTATTTCGGTGGTTTCAAGCCTTATGGAGATGATCCCAGATATGAGATCGAGAAGTATGCATATTTCTGCAAGGCAGTGCTGTCGGCATTACCGCTTTTGAATTTCCAGCCTGATCTGATCCATTGCCATGACTGGCAGACAGGTCTGATACCGGTATACCTGAAGGAGCGTTTCCATGGCGGAGATTTCTACCGCAATATGAAGTCTGTAATCACCATACATAATCTGAAGTTCCAGGGAAAATGGGATGTGAAGACGGTACAGAGCATCACCGGACTGCCGGAGTATTATTTTACCTCTGACAAGTTAGAGGCTTATAAGGATGCGAACCTGTTAAAGGGCGGTATCGTATTCGCGGATGCGGTGACTACCGTAAGTGATACCTATGCGGAGGAGATCAAGACGCCGTTCTACGGCGAGGGCCTGGACGGATTGTTGCGTGCAAGAAGCCATGATCTGCGCGGCATTGTCAACGGTATCGACTATGGAGAGTTCAATCCGGAGACGGACAAAAATATCGTAAAAGCCTATAATGCAGTGAATTTCCGCAAGGAAAAGGTGAAGAATAAGCGTGCCCTGCAGGAAGAGCTTGGACTTCGCGTAGATGATAAGAAGATGATGATCGGTCTGGTATCCCGACTGACAGACCAGAAGGGTCTGGATCTGATCGCTTATGTGATGGATGAACTGTGTCAGGATGATATTCAGTTCGTGGTACTGGGCACCGGTGAGGAACGCTATGAGAATATGTTCCGTCATTTCGACTGGAAGTATGGAGACAAGGTGTCTGCCAATATTTATTATTCAGATGCACTGTCCCATAAAATCTATGCGGCTTGTGACGCTTACCTGATGCCGTCTCTGTTCGAGCCCTGCGGTCTGAGTCAGTTGATCGCGCTGCGCTACGGTACCGTACCTATCGTCAGAGAGACCGGCGGACTGAAGGATACCGTACAGCCTTACAATGAGTATGAGAGCACTGGTACAGGCTTCAGCTTTACGAATTACAATGCACATGAGATGCTGAATACGATCCGTTATGCGGAGCATATTTATTACGACAGGAAGAGAGAGTGGAATAAGATCGTGGATCGTGCCATGGCCACAGATTATTCCTGGAAAGTATCCGCCGGAAAATACCAGGAGATGTATGACTGGCTGATCGGATAAAGAACTGAAATAAGGTAAGATAACATATGGCAGATAAGAACAGTTCCAAGAACAATTTTATCATGCAGGCAGGTATTCTGGCGGCAGCCGGAATCATCAGCAGAATCATAGGGCTCCTTTACAGGGGCCCTTTACAGAGTGTCATTGGGAATCTGGGACTGGGGTATTACCAGTCTGCGTATAACTATTATACGATCATTCTGCTGATCTCCTCCTACAGTATTCCCTCGGCGATTTCCAAGGCGATTGCACAGAAGCTGGGAGAGAAGGAATACCGCAATGCACACAGATTGTTCCACGGAGCCATGATCTATGTATTGGTGGTTGGCGGTATAGCCAGCCTTTTTCTGTTTTTCGGAGCGGGATTATTCGTGTCCGGAGCGGCGGTTACGGTACTTCGTACTTTTGCACCGACGATCTTCGTCTACGGTATTTTGGGAGTATTGCGTGGATATTTTCAGGCGCATAAGAGCATGGCGCAGACTTCCGTGTCACAGATTCTGGAGCAGATCGCCAATGCGGTAGTCAGCGTAGGTGCGGCATATCTTCTGATCCAAATGTTTATGGGAACGATGAAGGTTCCGACGGATCAGGCAGGGCAGGTGATGAGAGCAACCTATGGTGCTGTGGGAAGTGCACTGGGAACAGGTGTCGGCGTATTAGTGGCGCTGCTTTTTATGGCGGGAGTCTATGCTCTGAATCGTGGAATGATCCTGCGCAGAGTTCGGTATGACAGGCATACCCATGTGGACTCCTATGGTCAGATCTTCAAGACCATTACCATGGTAGTAACGCCGTTTATCTTAAGTACCGCCGTATATAATCTGAGCAGTACGGTCAACAACAGTATCTACACCAAATGGTATCCGTCCCTTCGCAATCTGGATACGGTATCTATTTATGAAAAATATGGTATTTTCTCCGGACAGTCCCTGACAATGTCCAATATTCCCATAGCCTTTGCATCTGCTATGGCTTCTGCCATGATCCCTTCCGTAGCACAGCTGATGGCAGCGAGGGATGTGAAGGGAGCCAGAGAGAAGATCGGTCTGGCGGTGAAGACGACCATGGTGATCTCGATTCCCTGCGCTGTGGGACTTTTTGTACTGGCGAAGCCGGTGATCAGTCTGCTGTTCACAAATAAGACGGCAGAGGAACTGAATCTGGCGGCAGCTCTTTTAATGACATTGTCACTGTCGGTTATTTTTTATGCACTGTCGACTCTGAACAGTTCGATTTTGCAGGGACTTGGCAAAGTAAATACACCTATTATCAACGCCGGAATCTCTCTGGTGGTGCAGACGGTGGCAGCAGTGCTGCTTCTGATGTTCACAAGACTGGATCTGTACAGCATTGCCATCGCTAATACGCTGTATTCCGGTATGATGTGTGTGCTGAACCAGTGGGCGGTAAGAAGAGCGGTAGGCTACCGGCAGGAGATCGTAAAGACTTTCGTCATTCCGGCGTTCGCCTCCGCATTTATGGGAGCAGCAGCCTGGGCCATTTATGAAGGCCTGTATATGGTGACAAAGTCCATGCGGATTTCTGTCATTCCTGCGATCGTGATCGCTGCGGTAGTCTATTTTGTCATGCTGATATTGATGCGGGGCATCACGGAGCAGGAGCTTCGCAGCTTCCCGAAGGGATATCTGTTAGTGAAGGTAGCGAAGAAGTGCCACTTATTGAGATAAAGAGAAGCGATGACAGCTACGATGCTCTAGGTGAAGAAACAGTGAAGAGAATAAGTACAGAAAGGAGTCTGCCTCATGACAATGTTATTGTCGGAGGCAGATTTTTGCGTACATGGGGCGTAGATATAAGGAGCATGCTGATTAAGCCCCGGGGAGATCGAGAGAGCGGGGCGCAGAGAGGCAAAGAAACAAAATAAGCCCTAGGAAGATTGAGGGAGCGGGGCGCAGAGAGGAAAAGAAGCTGATTAAGCCCCGGAAAGATTGAGAGAGCGGGGCGCAGAAAGGAAAAGAAGCTGATTAAGCCCCGGGAAGATTGAGAGAGCGGGGCGCAGAGAGGAAAAGAAACTAAATAAGCCCCCGGGGCATGAAACCACGGGGGTACAAAGCCAAGGTATATCATGGAATAGAAGTGAAAAACTTTCAAATGTATCAATTATCTCTGGCAGAACGGATCCCCACCATTCTTGAATAATGTGATCATTTCTTGACCGACACTGATAGTGGAGGGCAGATCCGGGACATCCTCTCTGGAGAACCAGACAGCCTCGCCAAGCTCCGATTCCTGCAAAGTAATAGAAGGATCCCCCTCCAGCTTCGCGAAGAAGCCGATCATGGCGGAATCACTGAAGGACCAGGGCTGGGATTTGTAATAGACCAGATCGCTGACCTTTAAACCGACTTCTTCCATGATTTCCCGGCGGGCAGCACCTTTGAAGGTCTCACCGACTTCCACGAAGCCGGCCACCAGTGCCCAGTGACGATAGGAACCGCCGGCGTAACGGGTCAGCAGGATCTTGTCCCGCTCGGTATCCACGATGGCAATAATGACGGCTGGAGAGATCTTGGGATATTCAATCTGACCGCACTCCGGACAGATGCAGGCCCGTTCCGTAGTGCTAGGAACTGTGGGATGCCCGCAGCGGCCACAGAATTTCCGGTCCAGACGGAAACGATTGATCTGGGTGGCAGTGATTCCGGCAAATGCCAGATATTCCGGCTCAAAATTACGGAACATACCGGAAGCGTAGAGGTCTTCTTCCGGGAGCATGAGAGCACCGGCGTCCTCCGTCGTCTTGCGGAAGAATGCTCGGTCATCAATGGAAAAGAGATATTCACAGTCCAGAAAAAAACGTTCTATAGGCTGACGGATTCCCAAGAGTCCATGGACTTCTTCAAAAGTAGGAAGATATACTTGAGGGTGCTCAGAGATGCCGGCACCGGCGGAAGTATCCGTTACATCACTGTTTTCTGTATGGGAGGGCAGATAGACCTTTTCTCCGTCAAATAACAGCAGATAATCGGAAGGCTTTGGCTCCTGATTTCGGAATTCAGGATAGTATTTATGTGGTTCAATTTTATGGATCATCATAGGCATTTCTCCTTTTATGGCTATTTTTCAGAAAGTGTTCATAAGAATATAGTAGTCCACCGTGGGAGAACTGTCAAACGTAACAGTTCAGCCGCGCCGTTCACGGGAGTCGCGTTAACACGCTTTTATGTCACTTCGTGACTACCTTTGCTCATAGATTGGCGCTTAGCTCCTGCACATATTTGCCCGCAAAATCATGCAAGCATGATTTCTGCGCCCAGATATGTTCAGAACTGAACTGTTGTGGAAATTATTTGAGATTCCGGGATATTTGTGTTAAAATATTTTGTGACTGTTCTGAGGTGTTCATTTCTCGAATGCCCCTGTGAACAGTTACGGAATTTATCAGAAAATACAGCATGAGAGTACAAAAGTGAGTATCTCATGTGGAAACGAGGGATAGTATGTTACAGATGATCTTGCCGGAGGGAAGCAGTTCTCTCCTTGCTTTTTTTGGAATCCTTTTTGCTTTTGGAGCGACGGTACTGGCAACGGCGAAATTAAGTCCGTATCTGCCCAAGGATGCAGGAAGAGAATTTGCCCATGACGGAAAATTGTCTGCGGGGAAACCCAGAGGTGCCGGAATTATTTTTGTCATGGCATTTGTGGCATCCGTTCTGCTGTTTTCCCCTTTAAGCGCAGAGCTGGTGATCTATCTGCTGCTGATCGTGGTATGCATGATGACGGGATTTCTGGACGATGCTTCCAAGACTCCATGGGGTGAGTACAAAAAAGGTTTCTTAGATCTGTGCGTGGCGGCACTGGTAGCCATCACGTTCCTGAAATATAATTCCAACGTGGTGGAGCTGGCACTGTTTCATGTAAAGTTCACCCTGCCGCCTGTGGTATTCGCCATTCTCACGGTGATCCTGGTATGGACCTCCGTGAACGTGACCAACTGCTCCGATGGTGTGGACGGACTCTCCGGAACCCTCTCGATCATTACGATCATGTCCATCTATATCGTGGACCGTATGAAGGACGTCAATGAGACCTATTCTTTCCTGATCCTGCTGTTTGCCGTATGCATTCTGGGTTATCTGTGGTACAATGCAACACCCAGTAAGCTGATGATGGGAGATGCGGGTTCCCGGGCCATGGGACTGTTCATCAGCATCGCTATTTTAAAGAGCGGCTGTCCGTTTTTGTTTATTCCGCTGGCTCTGGTGCTGATTCTGGACGGAGGTTTGGGACTGCTTAAGGTTTCCCTGCTCCGCTTCCTGAAGATTCATATTTTGAAAAATGTGCGTACTCCCTTGCATGATCATGTGCGTAAGGTGTGGGACTGGTCCAATACACAGACCGTATTCCGTTTTGCCATTATTCAGATCATTCTGTCTCTGGCGGTAATCTACGCAATGCAGTTGTAGAATGCTAGGCACACCGGGACAGCATAGAGACTGCGACCGGTCATCCTCTGCAAGAAAAGAAGGTTGGCTGCCGGAAGGAAAAAGGTCGGTCGCCGAAGAAAAAGAAGGACGGCTGTTGGTAGAAAATCAGCATGTGCCGAGCCGGGAGAAAAACTTTCAATAAATGATATAAGTAATTGAACAGATAGGAATGGAGAAATTATGTACGATGAATTAACCCCCACTGACATTAAGAAAATGGAAGATGAGATCGAGTATCGTAAGCTGGTGGTGCGTCCCAAGGCACTGGAGGACGTGAAGGAAGCCAGAGCCCACGGAGATCTCAGTGAGAATTTTGAATATTATGCAGCGAAAAAATACAAGAATCAGAACGAGAGCCGGATCCGTTATCTGGAGAGAATGATCAAGACCGCAAAGGTGATCTCCGAGAACTCCGCCGTGGATGAGGTGGGCATCAACAACACTGTTACCGTGGAATTTATCGATGACGGCACGGAAGAGGATTACAAGATCGTGACCACCGTTCGCGGAAACTCACTGGAAGGTCTGATCAGCAACGAATCTCCTCTGGGCAAGGCACTGCTTGGCAAAAAAGTGGGTGATGTGGTCCATGTGCAGGTCAATGCCAATGTGGGCTATGACGTAGAGATCAAGGCACTGAAAAACACTGAGGATGACGGGGACAAGATCCGCAGCTTCTAATGCTTTGCGGACCCCACAAGCTATAGAAAGAAAGGGTAACTATTCAGAGCCTCATAACAATTACAGAATATTCTTGCGGATCCCGGTATTCAATGAATATTTTGCGATAGTTACAGGGCTTGGAACAGATACAAAAAAAGGAATTATAAGAATGAAAAAATATCTGCTGTTTGATCTGGACGGTACACTGACAGATCCCAAAATTGGAATTACGACCTGCGTGCAGTATGCGCTGCACTCTTTCGGTATTGAGGAACCGGATCTGGACAAGCTGGAGCCTTTTATCGGACCGCCCTTACGGGACAGCTTTATGGAATTCTACGGTTTTACCGCTGAGCAGGCGGAGGAGGCCGTGGCAAAATACAGAGAGCGTTTTCAGAATACGGGTATTTTTGAAAATGAAGTTTATGCCGGTATTCCGGAGATGCTGAAGAACCTGCAATCCAAGGGCTATTTTCTGGCACTGGCTTCCAGCAAACCCCAGATCTATGTAGAACGCATACTGGAGCATTTTGATCTGAAAAAATATTTTGCCGTGGTGGTAGGCAGTGAGCTGGACGGCACCAGAGAGACGAAGGATCAGGTGGTGCAGGAGACCCTGCATCAGCTGTTCAAGGAGAATCCCATAGAGCCGGATCAGGTCTACATGATCGGTGACAGAAAGTTCGATGTGGAAGGAGCCAGAGCGTTGGGCGTGGAGAGCGTGGGCGTGACTTATGGCTACGGAAGCAAGGAAGAGTTAAAGGAAGCAAAAGCGGACTACATCGTACAATCCGTGGAAGAACTGGAAAAATTTCTGCTTCGCGGCAGCGAGGAACTGGTGAACAGCAATCCCGACAATAAAAAGAAAAATCCCATGTACCAGAGAATCTGGACCATGGTGTATTCGTTCCTGATGTTTATCCTGGTGCGCAATGCTGTGCAGTATGCGCTACTGGCACTGTTGTATCAGCTGGCACAGTCTGGTGCTTCCGGTGGACTGGTAGATCTGCTGATCCTGCGGGATGAGACCGGCGCCTATAACGGCTATTCCGGAGATGTCTCCAGTATCATAGCGGCACTGGGCTTCATCGGCGGAGCACTGGCGGTATGGTCCACGGCAAAGCTTCTGATCACGAAGAACAAAGAGGATATGCATTTAAGCCATCTGAAAAAAGAAGGTAAGGCAAAATATGCCCTGCTGGTGGCAGTCACCATCGGTGCCGTTATCGGTTTCAACCTCCTGTTTGAACTTCTGGGTGTGACCAATAAATCCGAAGCCTATACCGAAGTTGCAACCCAGCAATATTCCGCACACTTTATTGTGGGTATTCTGGTATTCGGCTTTATCTCTCCGATTGCGGAGGAATTACTGTTCCGTGGAGTGATTTATGGTTACCTGCGCAGATTTATGGATCTGAAGCTTGCTATAGCTCTGTCTGCTCTGATCTTTGGCGTTTACCACATGAACTACGTGCAGGGCATCTACGGCTTTCTCATTGGCTGCCTCATGGCTTACGCTTATGAGTATTTCGGAGAATTCAAAATGGCAGTGTTCGTTCATGTGGCATCCAATGTCCTCGCCTACTGCCTGTCCTACACCGCCATCGCCGTCACCGGCTTCGTCAGCTGGCCCGTGTGCGTGGTATTCCTGGTAGTGGCAGCAGCATCCCTGATTACACTGCACCGACAGAAAAATATATTTTAACCGAATAACAAAATGCATTTTCAGTCAGTCCTAACACTTTCATAAGATGTATGGGCTGACTTCATAACCCGGCAGTCGAAAACAGGGTAAGGATAAGCAGGCCGTAAGCAGACGTCGGCACTTAGTGACCGTACTTTGGTCACTTATGTACCGTTACGCTCTGCGCAGAGTGAGAACGTGCCGCGTTCCTTACCCTGTTTGAGACTGCGAGGCATAATGAGATATCATGAGACATTATAAAAGGAGCAACATATGAAATTCAGCATTATCGTAGTATGCCTGAACCCCGGCACCAAACTGAATCAGACCCTTGACAGTATCCTGGCCCAGACCTGTCCAGACTTCGAAGTCATCGTCAAGGACGGTGGCAGCCGTGACGGATCCATAGAGTCCATGCGCACTGACGGGCGGATCCATCTCTACCAGGAACCGGATCACAGCATCTACGAGGCTATGAACCAGGCGGTCTCTCATGTGACCGGAGATTACATTCTGTTCTTAAACTGCGGTGACCTCTTCTATGACAAGGAAGTTCTGGCACACACCGCACAATTCATGGAACAGCACCCTATGAAACTGCAAGGCATCTATTACGGAGATACCTACAGCGCGAAAACGGACACGAAGATATCATCCCCGCCCCGAATCACCGGCTTTGTCTGCTACCGCAACATTCCCTGCCATCAGTCCTGCTTCTATGCCGCAGACCTGTGCCGACAGAAGCCCTACGAACCAAAATACAAGATCCGCGCAGATTATGAACATTTTCTGTGGTGCTATTACCGGGCGAAGGCTCCCATGCAGTATCTGGGGCTTACCGTATCTTCCTACGAAGGCGGCGGCTACTCCGAGACAAAGGAGAACCTGAAACGCAGTGCCGCAGAGCATAAGGAGATCACGACAAAATACATGAAACCCGTAGAACTGTTCCGTTACCGCGCTGTGATGGCACTGACCCTGGCACCTCTCCGGACCGCAATGGCAGAAAGCAGACATTTCTCTGCAATCTATCAGGGACTGGCAAGCAAAGTGTATGGTCGAAGACAGGAAAAATAGGGAAAATCCCCAAAGAGTTGTGCTAAAAGCATGGCTTAAAAAAGAAAATTGACACAATTCACAGACAACAGCCGTGCGAATAACTGAATTGACAAATTATCTGACAATTCAAGGAAAAATCTATATTTACAAATGAGAAAAATAGGTGTATAGTACAGAAAAGGTCGCAATGAGGCGCTCGAAAGAGTCTCATTGCGACCTTTTTTAGTTGCAGGAAAGTGCTGAAAGCACGGTCTTGCAAATGAGGTTATGAATAGTAACAGACAGATGAAAAAGAGAGAAATAGAAACCCGGAAAGGAGAACTATATGTTTGATGTAAAACAGGAGCTGCCCAAGGCACCGTTATATCGGGAAGAATTTGAGCATGATAACTGCGGTATCGGAGCCTGTGTCAATATTCACGGAGAGAAAAGCCGCGCTACCGTTGAGAATGCGCTGAAGATCGTAGAAAATCTGGAGCACAGAGCCGGTAAGGATGCGGAAGGTAAGACCGGTGACGGTGTCGGTATTCTGACCCAGATCCCCCACAAATTTTTTGCAAGAGTCACAAAGGCTCTGGGCATGGATATCGGCGGAGAGAGAGAATACGGTGTCGGCATGTTCTTCTTCCCTCAGGAAGAGCTGCGCCGCAACCAGGCGAAGAAGATGTTCGAGATCATTGTGGAAAAAGAAGGAATGGAATTCCTCGGCTGGCGTGAAGTGCCTACCTTCCCCAATGTGCTGGGACATAAGGCAGTAGAGTGCATGCCCTATATCATGCAGGGATTCGTGAAAAAGCCTGCCGATGTGGAAAAAGGTCTGCCCTTTGACCGCAGACTTTACATTGCAAGGCGTGTATTCGAGCAGTCTTCCGATGATACCTATGTAGTTTCTCTTTCCAGCAGAACGATCGTATATAAAGGAATGTTCCTGGTAGGCCAGCTGCGTACCTTCTTCGCAGATTTGCAGAGTGAAGATTACGAATCCGCCATTGCCATGGTACACTCCCGTTTCTCCACCAATACCAATCCCAGCTGGGAACGTGCCCATCCGAACCGTCTGATGGTACACAACGGTGAGATTAACACTATCCGCGGCAATGCCGACAAGATGCTGGCCAGGGAGGAGAACATGGAATCCGAGCATCTGAAAGGCCAGCTGCACAAAGTACTGCCTGCCATCAGTAAGACCGGTTCCGACTCCGCTATGCTGGACAACACGCTGGAATTCCTGGTAATGAGCGGCATGGAACTGCCTCTGGCGGTCATGATCGCTATCCCCGAGCCCTGGGCGAACAACAAGGCCATGTCCCAGACCAAGAGAGATTTCTACCAGTATTACGCTACCATGATGGAGCCCTGGGACGGCCCCGCATCCATCCTGTTCTCCGATGGAGATATCATGGGTGCGGTACTGGACAGAAACGGCCTGCGTCCTTCCCGTTATCTGATCACTGACGATGATACCCTGATCCTGTCTTCCGAGGTAGGTGTCCTTCCTGTTGATCCCACGAAGATCAAGTTAAAGGAAAGACTTCGTCCCGGCAAGATGCTCCTGGTCGATACCGTACAGGGCAGAGTCATTGACGATGAGGAGATCAAGGAAAAATATGCTTCCAGACAGCCCTATGGTGAATGGCTGGACAACAACCTGACAGAATTGAAGAGTATTCACATCCCGAACCAGCGTGTCCCTGAGTACACCTACGAAGAGCGTCAGCGGATGCAGAAAGCTTTCGGTTATACCTACGATGAGATGAAACAGAGCATTCTGCCTATGGCAAAGAACGGCAGTGAAGCGATTGCCGCCATGGGTGTGGATACGCCGCTTCCCGTCTTAAGCAAGACGAACCACCCGCTGTTTCATTATTTCAAGCAGCTGTTTGCACAGGTAACCAACCCGCCCATCGATGCGATCCGTGAGGAGATCGTGACTTCCACCACCGTATACATCGGTACCGAGGGCAACATTCTGGAGGAGACCCCGAAGAACTGTAATGTTCTGAAGGTCAACAACCCGATCCTGACCAACACGGATCTGTTGAAGATCAAGAACATGAAGGTAGACGGATTCAAAGTAGAAGTCGTACCTATCGTATATTATAAGAACACCAGCTTAGAGCGTGCCATTGACCGACTGTTCGTGGAAGTGGACAGAGCTTACAGAGACGGCGTGAACATCCTGATCCTGTCCGACAGAGGCGTGGATGAGAACCATGTGCCCATTCCTTCCCTGCTGGCCGTATCCGCCCTGAACCAGTATCTGGTACGCACCAAGAAGAGAACCAGAGTCGCACTGATCCTGGAATCCGGCGAACCCAGAGAGGTACACCATTTTGCTACGCTGCTAGGTTACGGTGCCTGCGCCATCAACCCTTATCTGGCACAGGATACCATCAAGGAGCTGATCGAGAGCAATATGCTGGATAAGGATTACTATGCAGCAGTGGATGATTACAACAATGCTGTCCTCCACGGCATCGTCAAGATCGCATCCAAGATGGGTATCAGCACCATCCAGTCCTATCAGGGTTCCCAGATCTTCGAGGCTATCGGTATTGCACCGGAAGTGATCAGTAAGTATTTCTCCAACACCGTATGTCGTGTGGGAGGTATTACCTTAAAAGATATTGAGCAGCAGGTAGACGACCTGCACTCTCAGGCATTTGATCCTCTGGGACTGAAAAACGATCTGACCTTAAACAGCCCCGGACATCACAAGATGCGCAGCGGCGGTGACGAGCATCTGTACAATCCCGCTACCATCCATATGTTACAGGAATCCACCAGACGCGGTGATTACCAGATGTTCAAACAGTACACTGCCATGGTAAACGACGAAGATTCCATCAAGAATCTCAGAGGACTGATGGACTTCAATTATCCGAAAAAGGGTGTGCCTATTGAGGAAGTAGAGCCGGTAGAGTCCATTGTGACCAGATTCAAGACCGGTGCCATGTCCTACGGTTCCATATCCAAGGAGGCTCATGAGACCATGGCCATCGCCATGAATCATCTGCACGGCAAGAGCAATTCCGGTGAAGGCGGTGAGGACCTGGATCGTCTGACCGTCGGACCGGACGGACTGAACCGTTGTTCCGCAATCAAGCAGGTAGCCAGTGGACGTTTTGGTGTTACCAGCCGTTACCTGGTAAGTGCACAGGAGATTCAGATCAAGATGGCACAGGGAGCAAAACCCGGTGAGGGCGGACATCTGCCCGGAGGAAAGGTATATCCCTGGATCGCCAAGACCAGACACTCCACACCCGGTGTGTCCCTGATCTCTCCGCCCCCTCATCACGACATTTATTCCATTGAGGATCTGGCGCAGCTGATCTATGATCTGAAAAATGCCAACACCCAGGCAAGAATCTCTGTAAAACTGGTATCCGAAGCCGGTGTGGGAACGGTCGCAGCCGGTGTAGCCAAGGCGGGAGCCCAGGTCATCCTGGTATCCGGCTATGACGGCGGTACCGGTGCGGCACCGAGAAACTCCATCCACAATGCCGGACTTCCCTGGGAGCTGGGACTGGCAGAGACCCATCAGACCCTGATCATGAACGGCCTGCGTAATAAAGTCCGCATCGAGACCGACGGTAAGCTGATGAGCGGCAGAGACGTAGCCATCGCAGCCATTTTAGGTGCCGAGGAGTTCGGTTTTGCCACCGCACCTCTTGTGACCATGGGCTGTGTCATGATGAGAGTATGTAATCTGGATACCTGCCCGGTAGGCGTGGCTACCCAGAACCCGGAGTTACGGAAAAACTTCCGCGGTAAGCCGGAATATGTGGAAAACTTTATGAAATTTATCGCACAGGAGCTGCGGGAATATATGGCAGCACTGGGTGTGCGTACTGTAGATGAACTGGTGGGCAGAACCGATCTGCTGAAGAGAAAAGAGCATCTGACCGAGCGTCAGGAGGAAGTGGATCTGACCCAGATCTTAAGCAACCCTTACGAAGGCAGCAAGCAGAAGGTGACCTTCGATCCCAGGCAGGTCTATGACTTCCAGCTGGAGAAGACGCTGGATGAGAAGGTGCTGTTAAAGCAACTGGGCAAAGCTATTGATGCGGGACAGAAGCGCAGCATTGAAGTGGATGTCAGCAACACCGACCGTGCCTTCGGTACGATCCTCGGAAGTGAGATCACCAGAAAACTGGGCGATGATGTGGAAGAGGATACCTACCATGTACTGTGCAAGGGTGCCGGTGGACAGTCCTTCGGAGCCTTCATTCCCAAGGGTCTGACCCTGGAACTGGTAGGTGACAGCAACGACTACTTCGGCAAGGGCTTATCCGGTGGTAAGCTGGTGGTATATCCTCCCCAGGGCAGCAGGTTCAAGGCAGAGGAAAACATCATCATCGGTAACGTGGCACTGTACGGTGCGACCTCCGGTAAAGCATTCATCAACGGTGTGGCAGGCGAACGTTTCTGCGTACGTAACTCCGGTGCCATTGCGGTAGTCGAAGGTGTGGGTGATCACGGTTGTGAGTACATGACCGGCGGACGTGTGGTAGTCTTAGGCCCCACCGGTAAAAATTTTGCAGCCGGTATGAGCGGCGGTATCGCTTATGTTCTGGATGAAGGCAACGATCTGTACAAACGCCTGAATAAGGAAATGGTATCTTCCAGTGAGATCACATCCAAATATGATGTGCTGGAACTGAAATCCATGATCCAGGAGCATGTGGCACTGACCAACTCCGCCAAGGGTAAGGAAGTGCTGGATAACTTTGGAGAGTATCTGCCCAAGTTCAAGAAGATCATCCCTCATGACTATGAGAGAGTCCTGAAGACCATCGTCCAGATGGAGGAAAAGGGACTGAGCGCAGAGCAGGCACAGATCGAAGCATTCTATGCCAACACCAGAAAGTAAATGGAGACAGTGTGAAAAGTAATCTTGATAGATTGCTTTTCACACGACTAATTTGTGCCGCGGGCGCCACAAATTAGTTTATCGCAGAACTAAATATGAAATTTAGTTCGCGATTCTTCCGATGCCGAAGCGTCTGCAGAATGGAGAGAGTCATGGGAAAACCAACGGGATTTATGGAATATAAAAGGGAAGTCAGCGTGGCTGAGGATCCGAAGAAGAGAATACAGCATTTTAATGAATTCCATGAGCATCTGCCGAAGGAAAAGCAGCGTTTACAGGGTGCCAGATGTATGGAATGCGGTGTGCCGTTCTGTCAGTCGGGCATGATGATCTGCGGTATGGCCAGCGGATGCCCCCTGCACAATCTGGTGCCGGAGTGGAACGACCTGGTATATACCGGCAACTGGCAGCAGGCTTACAACCGCCTGAAGAAGACCAACAATTTCCCCGAGTTCACGTCCAGAGTATGTCCGGCTCTGTGTGAGGCGGCATGTACCTGTGGACTGAATGGGGATCCGGTCTCCACCAAGGAGAACGAATATGCAATTATTGAAAACGCCTACAGCGAGGGTTATGCGGCAGCCAAGCCCCCTGTGGTGCGTACCGGCAAAAAGGTGGCAGTCATCGGCAGCGGTCCTTCCGGACTGGCAGCGGCGGATCTGCTGAACCAGAGAGGACATCAGGTCACAGTATTTGAGCGCTCCGACCGTGTGGGAGGACTGTTAATGTACGGCATCCCCAACATGAAGCTGGAGAAACAGATCATTGACCGTAAGATAGCCATCATGAAGAAAGAGGGCGTCACCTTTGTCACCGGTACGGATATCGGTAAGGACATCAAGGCATCCAAGCTGTTACATGATTTTGACCGTGTCGTACTGGCCTGTGGTGCTTCCAATCCCAGAGACATCAATGCGCCAGGCAGAGATGCCAGGGGAATCTATTTCGCGGTGGATTTTCTGAAAGCCAATACCAAGAGCCTGCTGGATTCGAACTTTGAAGATAAAAAATATGTGGAGACCAAGGGTAAGAACGTGGTCATCATCGGCGGTGGTGATACCGGTAATGACTGTGTGGGAACTTCCATCCGTCACGGTGCCAAGTCTGTGACCCAGATCGAGATGATGCCCAAGGCTCCGGACAAGAGAGCAGAGAACAATCCCTGGCCCGAATGGCCGAAGGTCTGCAAGACCGATTACGGTCAGGAAGAAGCCATTGCAGTCTACGGACAGGATCCGAGAATCTATGAATCTACGGTTAAGGAATTTATCAAGGATAAGAACGGCAGCCTGAAAGCCGTGAAGATCGTGAAGCTGTCCTGGGAAAAGGATCCGGCTACCGGACGCATGAAGATGCAGGAGATTGCCGGAAGTGAGCAGATCCTGGATGCGGAGATTGTACTGATCGCAGCAGGATTTTTGGGAAGTCAGAAATATATTACCGATGCTTTCGGGGTGGAATTAAATGAACGCACCAACGTAAAAACTGCCCCCGGCAAATACCAGACCAGTGTGGAAAATGTATTCGTCACCGGTGATATGCACAGAGGACAGTCCCTGGTGGTGTGGGCGATCCGTGAAGGCAGAGAAGCCGCACATGCTGTGGATGAGAGCCTGATGGGCTACTCTAATCTGGTGATCCAGTAGAGGTATTATTCTCGTAGATGGATCTCAGACCCTTCATAAGAAGATTCTGATCGATATGGATCTTCGTTTCACAATGTGGAATGACGGTCGTTGCGTACCCTCCGGTGGCAACGACCGTTGCTTTTTGCCCTAACTCTGTCTGGATACGGCGGATCAGTCCGTCGATGGCACAGGCGTTGCCCAAGAGCATTCCCCCGGTGATGCATTCCTGCGTATTCGCACCGATGGTGTGGGCGGGCATATGAATGTCCCCTTTCGGGAGCTGGGCGGTCCTGCCTAAAAGTGCCCTGTGGGCGGTTCCAACGCCGGGAAGGATCAGGCCACCTAAAAAGCGACGGTTCTCATCCAACACGTTAAATGTCGTGGCGGTGCCCAGATCAATGGTGATCAGTGGCAGAGGATAGCGGGAAATGGCTCCGGCGATATCTGCCAGGCGGTCGCAGCCCACCTTTTCCGGAAATTCCGTACAGATCTCATAGCCAAGATCCAGTTCATGGGTAAGAAGCAGAGGCTTCTGCCCCATAAAAGCTTCCAGAGCAGAGGAAAAAACGGCTGTCACCGAAGGCACAACCGAGGAGATCACAGATCCCTCAAAGGCTTCGGCGGACAGACCGTGTTTGTCTAAAATCATATTCAGTTTTTTTCTATATCCGGCATCAGACAGGGGACGGCGGGACGATAGCTTCTCAATAAAGAGTAGCTTATTTCCCTGAAATCCCCCGATGCCGATCGTAGTATTTCCGATGTCGATTGTCAGTACCACGGGTATACTCCTGTTATGCTGCAGACTCTGCTTTCTGATATACAGGAATGACTTTTGCCTTGATCAGTGCCAGCCCTACCGCTCCGGTCAGGAACGTGGATGCACACATCTCGAAGACCGCATTCACACCTACAAAAGAGCAGATGAATAAAATCGCGTTTTTACCACCCATCAGTCCCTGCACATAGGAAGTATTGCCGAACAGCAGTACTAAAAGGGACATGAAAAATGCGGTGTTGAAAAATGCGCTGCAAAATCCGGTGATCATGCAGGCGATTCTGTCTCCTACGGCTTTGCGGCTGTAACGGAAGACATATCCCAACAGAAATCCGTCCAGAAGTCTGGGGATGAAACGCTGGATGAAGGCCAACACAGGGTTGATGCCAAAAAGCATTGCTCCCATGGCGCTGGTGCCTCCCACGCCGATGCATTGCAAAAAGCTGGTCAATCCGAATACTGCTCCCATGGCGGCTCCGCCTACAGGGCCAAGAGTGATTGCAGCCAGTGCAACGGGGATGACATTGAAGGTGATTGCCAGGGGGCCGATGTTCAGGTACCCGAGCGGGGTATAAGCCATCAGCAAAAGTACCGCAGCAAACAATCCCATCAACGTGAGTCGCATTGTCTTACTTTGTTTGTTCATATGAAATTTTCCTCCTTGTTACCATTCTCCCTCTGGGAGATACAATACAAGCTGCCCCGGTGATTCGGGACACTCCTACTGTTTATATCATATCCCGGACAAAAAGAAAAGTGATATTTGCATAAAATATGCACTTATGGTATTTTAGGAGTACAGTTTTGAAGTTTTTTTGATAAATCAGGCAAAAGGAGACGACTATGCTGAAGGGAAAGACCGTAGTTCTGGCAATCTCGGGAAGTATTGCTGCATATAAAATGGCCAATGTAGCGCGGATGCTGTTAAAACAGCACTGTGATGTGGAAGTGCTGATGACACAGAATGCCACGCAGTTCATTAACCCCATTACTTTTGAAAGTCTGACGGGACATAAATGTCTGGTGGACACCTTTGACCGCAATTTCCAGTACAGTGTGGAACATGTGGCACTGGCAAAGCGGGCGGATGTGGTTCTGGTGGCACCGGCTTCTGCCAATGTGATCGGCAAGATTGCAAACGGCATCGCAGATGATATGTTGACTACTACGGTCATGGCATGTCCCTGCAAGAAGATTGTGTCCCCTGCCATGAATCATAATATGTATCACAACCCCATCGTGCAGGATAATATCGAAAAATTAAAGCATTTCGGCTATGAGATCATCACTCCGGCCACGGGAATGCTGGCCAACGGCGATATCGGTGACGGCAGAATGCCGGAGGAGCCCGTACTGTTCGAAGCCGTGGTGAAGGAGATCGCCTGCGAGAAGGATCTGGCGGGCAAAAAGGTGCTGATCTCCGCAGGTGCCACCAGAGAACCCATTGACCCGGTGCGTTTTATCACGAATCACTCCAGTGGAAAAATGGGTTATGCCCTGGCGAGAGCTGCAATGCACCGCGGCGCAGAAGTGACGGTGGTGGCAGCCCATACGGATGTGGAGCCGCCTTTGTTTGTAAATGTGGTGCCGGTACAGACGGCAGAAGAGATGTACGATGCAATCGTGTCCAGAGCGCAGGACTATGATTTTGTCATCAAGGCAGCAGCCGTGGCAGACTACACCCCGGCAGTGACAGCAGACAATAAGATTAAGAAAAAAGACGGAGACATGTCGATCCCTCTGGTGCGGACGAAGGATATTTTGAAGACCCTTGGGGAAAACAAGAGACCGGGACAGATTTTGTGTGGATTTTCCATGGAGACGGAAAATGTACTGGAGAATTCCCGGAAGAAGCTGGAGAGCAAGCACTGTGACATGATCTGTGCCAACAGTTTGAAGAGCGCAGGAGCGGGCTTTGGCACGGACACCAATATTGTGACACTGATCACAAAGAATTCCGAGGAGAGCCTGGAACTGATGAGCAAGGAACAGGTGGCACATAAAATTCTGGATAAGTTGCTTGCAATAGTTCAGCCATAGAACAGCAGAACGAATGCGAGGGGGCTTGCACACAAAGCGTTAATTCTGTAGAAAAATCATTTGCTTCTATGCAAAAAGATGGTATGATAGAAGCAATGATGTATAGCCGCGTAGACGGCGGATTGAGAGGACGAAATGGACAAGATTATTTTGACAGGTGACAGACCTACCGGAAGATTACATGTGGGACATTATGTAGGCTCTCTGAGAAGACGTGTAGAGCTGCAGAATTCCGGTGAATATAAGAAAACTTTTATCATGATCGCAGATGCACAGGCACTGACGGACAATATCGAGAATCCCGAGAAGGTGCGTCAGAATATTATCGAAGTGGCGCTGGACTACATGTCCTGCGGACTGGATCCCAGTAAGGCAACAATCTTCATCCAGTCTCAGATTTCCGAGCTGTGTGAACTGACCTTCTATTACATGGATTTGGTAACCGTAGCCAGATTACAGAGAAACCCGACCGTAAAGAGTGAGATTCAGATGCGTAACTTCGAAGCCAGCATCCCTGTGGGATTTTTTACCTATCCCATCAGCCAGGCTTCCGATATTACCGCTTTCAAGGCGACCACCGTTCCCGTAGGTGGTGATCAGCTGCCCATGATCGAACAGACCAGAGAGATCGTACACAAATTCAACACCGTATATGCACCGGTACTGGTAGAGCCCAAGGCATTGTTGCCTGAAAATGAGGCATGTCAGCGACTGCCCGGCATCGATGGCAAGGCGAAAATGAGTAAATCCCTTGGCAACTGCATCTATCTGGCAGACAGCGCAGACGATGTACGCACCAAGATCATGAGTATGTACACCGATCCCGAGCATCTGTTGGTCAGCGATCCCGGACATCTGGAGGGCAACACGGTATTCACTTACCTGGATGCTTTCTGCAAGCCGGAGCACTTCGAGAGATACCTGCCGGATTACGCAAATCTGGACGAGTTAAAGGCGCATTATACCAGAGGCGGTCTGGGTGACGTGAAGGTGAAGAAGTTCCTGAACAACGTAATGCAGGAGACCTTGGAGCCCATCCGTAACCGTAGAAAAGAACTGGAGAAGGATATTCCCGCAGTATATGAGATCCTGAAGAAGGGCAGTGACGAGGCCCGTGAAGTGGCAGCACAGACCCTGTCTGAGGTAAAGAGCGCTATGCGTATCAATTACTTCGACGATGCAGAACTGATCCGTATGCAGAGTGAGAAGTACGAAGGACAATAAGAATAGTAAAAGATAACAAAAGGACGTTTCCGGAAAAACCGGAAGCGTCCTTTTTTGGGGGATTAATTGCTGTAATCTACGTATATGGAATTTTTTCCAAAGTATTGGGCGGTCTTTTTACTGGTGGGATCCTCCGGGTCTCCGGGGAGATCACCGGTATAGATCATGGCAGGCTGATGGATAAACGGCGTCAGAACCACATCCGTAATCTCCGGATTATTCAACAGAAGCAGTCGTTCTTCGTATTCTGCAGCATAGGCAGCGGCTTCCCCGTCTGCCAGCACCTGGATCGCTTTTGCGGCGGAGGTCTCCTGCCATACTCCGGTGAAAAGGATGACGGCCAACAGGACCGTCATGGCGACATAACGGGCAATTTTCAACTTGCCGAGGACCGACATTTTCTCCGGAGTATTCTGACGCATTTGCAGCTTCCGGACTATATATCCGAGCCAGTAGAAGAACACAGCAAAACTGATCAGCAGAAACGTATAGTAGACAATGGCTACGGCCCGGCCGGGTCCTGTGGAGTTCATGGTATAGAACAGAGGACAGGACATGGAGCAGAACAATCCGTAGGAATATCCGGTAAAAAGGAGGGGATGGGAGAAAAACCCTCCGTTTTTCTTCTGTAAAATGCGCAGGAAGACCGGCAGCAGAAGCAGGGCGGCAAGCAGCCACCACAGTCCGGTCCAGGCGAAGGTATAGCGGACACCCTGCAACAGGCACTTTGCAATGGCTTTCCATGCGGGAATTTTCCACATGCCGTCCTGCCGCACCTGATTGCCGGGGGCCATGGCACTGACGGCAAAAGATAGCAGGAGAACAGCGGAGGTAATTCCGCAGACATAAGTCTTTTTATTTCTCTGCAATAGCAGTAGAAAGGTTACGGTTACCACAAACAGCATGCAGGGGAGAAGGGACACGTAATTGCCACCGCCTAAGAAAATTGCGAACAGGAGAAGCGGAAGCATCAGTATCTTTTTCCCATTGTACAGGTAGCGAAGCAATGTGCCCAGGAAAAACAGGGTCACGGCAAAGAAACCGGTGTAATACATGGAGCCGTTGTACCAGTAAAAGCTGTCGCTCTGAAAGGCCACTGTCTGGATGCACAGGAAACTGAATACTGAGGAAATCGTGATCCATTCCCCACATGTCCCCGGCAGAAAATGGCAGACCAGAGGCCGTAGCAGATAGAAAATGCTGCCGCACAGCAAAAGAAGGATCACAAAAGTCACCAGATGATAGGCGGTATTGGAGAAGGCATTGGGCGCAAGATACATCAGAAACAGCGCTGAATAGGTTCCCTGCCAGATCTGATAGCTTTTGGCGACACCGGCACAGGCGGCGGAAATGGCCTGTGGTATGCTTCCGGTCTGCTGCCAGACCAGATGGGCTTCCGTACCGTAATAATAATCATCCCCGGTGGGATAATTGTAACGCCCCAGCCATACCAGAGGAACCAGGCTGGCGAGCAGGACCGCGAGGAAAATATAAGGTTTCCATTTGGCAAGTTTATTTTTCATAGAGAATATAACTCCTGAGAGGTTTTTATAATGCTACAGTCAGTATAACATACCTGCAAAGACAGGAAAAGGTACTTGTTTTGCAAAAGAGGGAAGTATATAATCAGCTTAAAGATGGCGGAAGGAGGGCATGCCATGGAAGAAAAGGGTGTCAGAGACCGGAAAAGGGAACCGGAAGAATATAATTTTGACTATGAAGAACTTGCGGATGCAGAGGTGGATTCTGAACAGGCGGGACGACGTGATGATGCTGTATGGGAAACAACCTGTGATACAGAGGATCCGTATACTGTGGAATCGGAGGACTTTACGGAGGATGAGGACTATGGGGAGTATCCGGAAGGGGATGACCTGGATGACTTCGACGAGGGGGACGGGATTGGCTTCCGGTTCCGGCCATGGATGATTCCGGCTTTTGCGGGCATGATGGTTCTGGCGGTCCTGATCTGTATTCCGCTGTGGAAACTGAGCCATCATGACAGAACTACGGAAAATAATGAATTCGCGGCGGTGACAACAGAAGCGCAGAGCTCAGAACAGGCTTCTGCAGAGACCCCGGAGACCGGGATCGCATCGGAAAAGGTGGCAACGGCGGAACCGGAGACTACACAAATCCCCGAGACGGTTACTCCGGAGCCTGCGGCAGCAGTGACAGAAGCACCGCAACCGACACCTACACAGGCTCCGGAAGCACAGCCGCAGCCGACAGAGGCACCGGTGGCAACCGAAGTCCCCGCTACCAATAATACGGGAGATGCTCTTGCGGAGGGAAATTCCATGACGTTCGGTGATGTGAACGAGACGGTCACTGCCAAGGATGTGAGTAATCTTCGCAGTACACCCTATACCGGAGATGAGGGCAATGTGGTAGGGCAGCTGAAGAACGGAGAGACTCTGGTACGCACCGGAAGGAACGATTCCACCGGATGGTCCAGACTGGAATACAACGGTCAGACGGTTTATGCAGTATCAGCATATCTGACCACGGATCTTACCTATAAGACCCCGGAGAAGCCGACATATCCCAACCGCGTCAGCACCCAGGACGGCAGAGTGATCGTCTTTACGGATTGTGATGATTATATTACCCCCAAAGATCTGATCAATCTGCGGACGGAACCAAGCACCAGCGAGGGAGAGAGCACTGTACGTACCCAGGTGCGGAACGGAACCAATCTGCATCGTACCGGCTACAGTGAAGGATCTGGCTGGTCCAGAGTGGAGTACAACGGTGAGATCCTGTATGCCGTGACCAGCTATGTGATCTCTGGCAGTGCTCCGGAATGACCGACGTATTCGGAAGATAGAATGTAAAAGAAGCTGTACCGTAGGGTGCAGCTTCTTTTACATTAAGATTCTATATAGAGAAAAGTATAAGGGGATAGCAAAAATTATTTCGGTCTTACGGTAAGTCTCTGGATCAGACCGTTTTCATCGGTCTCACGAACCGTGGCGATGGCCATGATGTTGTAGCCTCCGAAGTTGGCAATGAACTCGGCCTGCTCATCATTTACGACCTCAGCATCCAGAATGGAGTAGCGGCGGAAACCGAATTTGTTACGGAAGAACATATTGATGGCCTCTTTTCCGTAGATATGATATTCCTGCTGGGAAGCGGAGGTGGTACAATAGTCACACAGAATGCCATCAGGGGTGAACAACTCTGCAAGTCCGGCAAAATCTTTATTTTCCATAGCTTCTACATATTTTTCAATGGGTCTCATAGCGTGTTCCTCCTTAATATACCTTTTCAGAATTTAACAGTGCGTCAGTACCGCCGTCTACGAACATGATGTTGCCGTTGACACCTCTGGCGGAATCGGATGCCAGGAATACCATCACCTCAGCGATCTCTTCGGGAGCCATCAGACATTCCTGACCGTACTTGGTGGGAATGGGAAGGGCATTCAGTGCCATTTTCGCGGTGGTGCTCATGGTAGCGGTCATGGCAGTATGTACGTTGCCGGGAGCTACCGCATTGATGCGGACACCGTTGGCAGCCCAGGTAGCAGAGACTCTGCGGACCCATCTGGCCAGAGCATATTTGGTGGATACATAGAGACTGTTGCCCACGGAGAGGTTAGTGGAATCCATGGAGGATACCAGGCTTAATACTCTCTTTTCATCACCGATATTGTTCAGCAGATCTACGATATCTTTACGTCCCGCACCCTGGGAAATGGTGTTGGATACGGTGACTACGCAGCTGCCGTGTTTTTTCTTAAGGAGGTCATAGACGCCCTTTGCAATGGCTACGGTTCCGAAATAGTTCAGGGAAATGATCAGTTCCAGATTGCCGCAGGCACCGGAGACACCGGCATTGCAGATCATGCCGTCCAGACCTTCGGGATGCAGCTCATGCAGCTTGTCTACAGCGGCCTGTCTTCCTTCCGGGGTTGCCAGGTTCACGCAGATATCGCCGTCCTTCAGATCGATATTGATGACTTCGTGTCCTTTTTGAAGTAACAGTTCTTTTGTCTTGGCGCCGATTCCGCTGGATGCGCCGGTGATTGCATATACGCCCATGTTAAATCCTCCCTTGTTTTCCGAAGGAAAATCCTGCTCTTCTTGAGGAGCTGCCCTCTTGAGGAGTCACCCCCTTGGCGGGGGGAGAATCTGTCCTTCCTGCTTGCTTTTACTTTATGAGTTCATTATAATAAAATCTGATATCTTTTAAATAACCAAAATAAGAAAAAATGAGGATACCAGATGCTGACCTATGATCTGACTGCCCGTGGCAGAAAAACCATGTATGAATACTTATATGAAGCGATGAAAGCTGACATCTTGAGCGGCCGGCTGACTGCCGGTGAGAAGCTTCCTTCGAAGCGGGCGTTTGCCGAGCACTTACAGGTCAGTGTCAAGACCGTGGAGAATACCTATGAACAGCTGCTGCTGGAGGGCTATATCCGGTCGGAGGAAAAGAGAGGGTATTTTGTCAACCGTCTGGAAGTGAAGAACGTCTCCGCCCCAGCCTATGCATCCTTTGTGACCCGTTTCCGGGAGGAAGAATATCTGGCGGATCTGACGGCCAACAATATTCAATATGATAAGTTCCCCTTTGCCACCTGGGCGAAGATCATGCGGCAGACCCTGACGGATTATGATACGTCTCTGCTTAAGACGGTTCCTTTTAACGGAGTGGAAAAACTAAGGGTGGCCATTGCAGAGCATTTGTATCGGTACCGTGGCATGCATGTGTCACCGGATCATATTATTGTGGGAGCGGGAACAGAATATCTCTACAGTCGTCTGCTACAGTTATTGGGCAAAAATGCAAAATTTGGTGTGGAAAATCCTGGGTATCGCAAGATTACGAAACTGTATGATGTGGGCGGTGTGACCTGGGATTATGTGGACATTGACGGTCAGGGAATGAAAGTGGAACAGCTGGATCAAAAGGGTATTACCGTGGCGCATGTATCGCCGGAACATCATTTTCCCATCGGACTGGTCATGCCTGTGGGAAGACGGCAGGAACTGCTTCGCTGGGCGGCGGAGGAACCGGAGCGCTATATCGTGGAGGACGATTTCGATTGTGAATTCCGCATGGTGGGAAAGCCGGTTCCCTCCATGCAGTCCATGGACCGCAACCACAGAGTTATTTATATCAACACTTTTTCCAAGACCATGGTGCCATCCCTGCGTATCGGCTATATGGTGCTGCCGGAGAAATTGATGGAACGCTATATTTCCACTATGAATTTTTATTCCTGCACGGTATCCGGTTTTGAACAGTATGCCATGGCAGCGTTTCTGGAAAAAGGGTATTTTGAACGCCATATCCGGAGAATGCTCAACGATTACAGAGGGCAGCGGGAGCGGATCTGCCGGATGTTTCGGGAGTCACCTTTAAGTCAGATCAGCCAGATCTATCAGGATGATGCCGGGACTCATTTTCTGCTGCATGTGCGGACGGAACTTAGTGATGTGGAGATCAAGTGGGCGGCCAGACAGCGGGGAATTCTCGTGAACTGTCTGTCGGAATATTGCTTTGCGGATGCGCAGAAATATCGGGGGATTCTGGTCATTCACTATTCGGATATGGCGGATGAGATATTACAGAAGGTAATCGGGGCGCTGGAGGAGATATTTTGTAACTATTCAGAGCCATGAAAAACTGCGTTCTGCGAATGCTTGCATTCAGGCAGATAAGCAGTTTTATATGGCGAAGTAACCACATGAGCAAAAGGAAAGCTACGAAGTAGCGGTTTTGCGAATGGGGTTCTGAATAGTTACAATTTTTTGTAATTCATAATTCTTCCCTAATGCGGGAACACTGACAAAAAAGAATGCAGTGTTATCGCATGGAAGGAGAAATTATGAATCAGAGAGTGGGAAGAAGCAGTATCCGTCTGGCACAGCCGGTGTGTGTGATCGCCGGTGCCAGTATCGTGGGAAAAAAAGAAGGCGAAGGACCGTTAGGCACCCTGTTCGACATGGTGGGAGAGGATGATCTCTTCGGCTGTAAGACCTGGGAAGAGGCGGAAAGTAATCTCCAGAAGGACGCAGTCTACATGGTCATGGAAAAGGCCGGATGGAAAGCGGGGGATGTGTCGTATCTCTTCGCCGGTGATCTGTTGGGGCAGTGCATTGCCACTTCCTTCGGTATCTCCGCTTACAATATTCCTCTGTTTGGAGTCTACGGTGCCTGCTCTACCTGCGGGGAAGCGCTGACACTGGGAGCTGTGATGACAGCGGGAGGCTATGCGGAGCATGTGGTCTGTGTGACCTCCAGTCATTTTGCCAGTGCGGAGAAGGAGTTCCGTTTTCCGTTAGATTATGGGAGCCAGAGACCTCTGTCTGCCAGCTGGACGGTGACGGGAAGCGGAGCCTTTGCATTGGGACTAAATCAGAAGTGCAGAGCCCACATTACCGGCATGACTCCCGGAAGGATCGTGGATTACGGCCTGAAAGACTCCATGAACATGGGAGCATGCATGGCCCCGGCCGCTGCAGACACCGTTGCCCGTCACATGGAAGATTTTCATGTGACCCCGGAAGAATATGACCGGATCATCACCGGGGATCTGGGAAGCGTGGGACAGACGGTATTGATCGATTTTTTGCGGGAAAAGGGAATTGACATCGCCGACCGGCACATGGACTGCGGTATCGAGATTTTTGACGCAGAAGCCCAGGACACCCACGCCGGAGGCAGCGGCTGTGGATGCAGCGCTGTGACCCTGGCGGCATACATCCTGCCGAAGCTGGAATCCGGCGAGTGGAAAAAAGTCCTCTTTCTACCCACCGGCGCCCTGCTCAGTAAGACCAGTTTCAACGAAGGTAAAAGCGTGCCGGGGATCGCACATGCGGTAGTATTGGAGAGTCCGGCGGTGAAATAGGGAAAAGCAGCAGGTCAGAAATGAAACACACTCTTGCAAGCGCTGTAAGTTACTGGTAAAATAAACCTCAAACGGCGAAAACACATTATGCCGGGAATGGCTGGTGAGTCAAAATGCGCAGGATAGAATTTAAGATGGAGCGGCCGGGACTGTTGGAGGTCGGACAGAAGATCACAGTGACCGAGGGACTTCTGCCCAGTAACTATTATTATACGATAGACCCGTCTCTGGCCATGTCCCCCAATATTCCTTTTCGTTATCGGTTGAAGAATCGCGAAGGAGTTGTGGCGGATATCGTGGAGAATTCCAGAGGATTCTACGTGACGGCGGAATTTGATGAGCCGGAGGTAGATATGACGAAGTAAACGCTATGTGCATGCTGCATCGGATTTTGGATGTGCCAGGATCCGGAGGCATCCTCAGGGCGTAATTATAGGAAGAAGAGGAGAATATTATGTTACAGAAGATTTCAACAGACAAAGCACCCGCAGCAATCGGACCTTATTCCCAGGGAATCGTACTGGGCAATATCTTTTTCGCATCCGGTCAGATCCCTATTGATCCTGCAACCGGAGAGATCCACGGCACCACGATTGAAGAGCAGGCAGAGCAGGTAATGAAGAACATCGGCGAGCTGTTAAAGGCAGCAGGCACCGATTACACCAGAGTGGCCAAGACTTCCTGTTTCCTGGCAGATATGGGCGATTTCGCAGCTTTCAATCAGGTCTATGCGAAATATTTTACTGAGAATCCTGCCAGAAGCTGTGTTGCAGTCAAGACCCTTCCCAAGAACGTATTATGTGAAGTGGAAGTCATTGCGGAAGTATAAAGTGTAAGTAACCACCATGAGCAAATAGCATGATGTCGGGGGCAAAATCCCCACAGAGGCAGTTCTGCAAATGGGGCGCTACGAAGGTTATAAAGAAGAACAGGACGGAAGATCGTCGCTTACAGGCGGCGATTTTCTTGTGTAGAGACAGGAGAAACTTATGAAAAATAATATTACTCTGATCGGCATGCCGGGTTCGGGAAAAAGTACGGTAGGCGTGGTTCTGGCAAAGCGCCTGGGCAGACGTTTTGTGGATTCGGATCTGGTGATCCAGGAAAGACACGGTAAATTATTGCATGAACTCATCACGGAACACGGAGTGGAGGGCTTCTGGCAGATCGAGAGCAACGTAAATGCCTCTCTGAATCTGGAAAACAGCATCATTGCCACCGGCGGAAGCGCCTGCTACGAGCCGGAGGGCATGCAGCATCTGCGGGATATCAGCACCGTGGTATATTTGAAGCTTCCTTATGAGGAAGTGGAACAGCGGCTGGGAGATCTGAATGCCAGAGGTGTGACCCTGCAGCCCGGTCAGACATTGAGGGACCTGTACGAGGAGAGAACCCCTTTGTATGAAAAATATGCGGATCTGATCATAGACTGTAGCAGAAAAATGCTGCGGGATGTAGTGGCGGAGATTGCTGAGAGATATAAGAAACAGCCCTGACAAGATCACATAACCGTAAAGCAGCAAGGAACGAAAAATATAAGGAATGGAAAATACAACTATGGAAAATACGAGAACAAAAACTACGAGAAACAGCCTGATCCTGCTGTTAACGGCTGCCATCTGGGGCATGGCGTTCGTCTCCCAGAGCAAGGGCATGGACTATATGCATCCGTTCACCTTTAACGGTGTCCGTTCCCTGATCGGTGCCGCCAGCATTCTGGTGTATATTCTGATCAGCAGAAAGATTGCAGGGGACAAAGCTGCGCCCCTTGACTGGAAACTGAATGTGAAAGCAGGATTTTTGTGTGGCATTTTCCTAACGATCGCCAGTACCTTGCAGCAGTTCGGTATTAAATACACCAGTGTCGGTAAGGCGGGATTTATCACAACGCTATATATTATTTTTGTCCCCATGTTCGGTATCTTTCTGAAGAAAAAAGTGGCGCCGGTGGTCTGGGCGGCAGCAGTCATGGCAGCCGTGGGCATGTATCTGCTCTGCATGACCGAGTCCCTGCGTCTCGGAGCCGGAGATATCATGGTATTTTTATGTGCCATTGCATTTGCCATACAGATCATGACCGTTGACCATTATGCAGCAAGAATTGACGGAGCTGTGGTATCCTGTATCCAGTTCACGGTCTGTGGAGTGGTCTGCTGCATCGGAGCACTCATCTGGGGACAGCCCACCTTCGGTCAGCTGCAGGAAGGCCTGGGAGCCCTGTTATATGCCGGTGTTTTAAGCTGTGGTGTGGGTTATACCTTACAGATCGTAGGCCAGAAAGGACTGAATCCTACGGTGGCGGCACTGATCATGAGCCTGGAATCCGTCATTGCCACGATCTCCGGATGGATCGCCTATAAGATCGGATTTCTGACTACTGATCAGACACTGACAGCCAGGCAGATCGCAGGCTGCGTTATCGTATTTGCGGCGGTGATCCTGGTACAGCTTCCGCCGGAATGGTTTCGTTTTGGCAAAAAGAATGCATCAATAAAGAATGCATAATTTTAAGAAAAAGTGCAGAGACTGTCCTTAAACAGATAGTAAGGGGGAAATGCAGAGAATGGATTATATCAATGCTTTCTGGGTGGGCGGCCTGATCTGTGCTTTGGTGCAGATATTAATGGAAAAAACGAAGATGATGCCGGGACGCATCATGGTGCTTCTGGTGGTCACCGGTGCGGTCATCAGTGCACTTGGCTGGTATGAACCGTTTCAGGATTATGCGGGAGCCGGTGCCAGTGTACCGTTATTGGGCTTTGGAAATGTATTAATGAAGGGCGTGAAAGAAGCGGTGCAGGAACAGGGATTTTTAGGACTGTTTGCCGGAGGATTCAAGGCTGGAGCCGTGGGAACCTCCGCAGCGCTGATCCTCGGTTATCTGGCGAGCCTGCTCAGCAAACCGAAGATGAAGGAGTGACCGTCAGGAACCGCTCCTATGAATGATTCGAAGAACTGGGGATACCCCGGAGAGCGGGATCAGAGTTCTTCGTAGGAGATACCCTTCAGATCCAGATATTTTTTTAATGCCTTGTCCCATGCGGTGTCGGCACTTTTATCCATGGTGAAGACCTGGTAGGCACATCCGGTGGTGAGAACCGTTTTTTCCCCGTCGTAGCGGATATTCAGCACCAGTGCTCGGATGACGTCAGGGTCCACCTGGGCTTTTGTAAGCATGGTGGCGGCTTTATCCGGCTGCATATGAAGCACGAATTTAAAATACAAAGGAGTGTGTTTTCCCTTGATGAGGTCAAAGCACAGTCCTTTTATTTTGCTCCAGGACTGCAGCTCCCAGGGGATACAGTCTGCACTCCGTTCCTCTGCGGGATAGAAGTCCTTGTTGATATGCCCGTCAATGGTAACGGTGAGAGCCGTGCTGACGGTGGCTTCTTCCAACAGGAAAGGATCGAAAGTATCCGCTACCAGCAGGTGGTTCATAAAATTTTTCATGGATGTAATCTGTAATGCGATCATAGGGACTCCTTATATGTTTGTGAGAAGAACTCTGTGAGGAGCTTCGGTCGAAACGGAACAATCCGTAGGCATCAAAGTCGGGGACTTTTGGCCCCGGCATCATAATATGCTGACTATATAGAAATAGTATAAACGAAGTCCGCCGAAAAGGGAATATGAATATTTTGTGTAAAGGCTTTACGAACGGAATGTTTCGTGTTATTATAAGTAGTATTAAAAACTACATAGTATGGTTTTTAAAAATGAAAATAATTGTAACTATTCAGTGCCGCATTCGCAGAATGACTCTTTCGGAGACATAATTTTGAATAGCTGCAATCAATCATATGGAGATAGATAATATGAGTTATAAAATTGTAGTAGACAGCTGTTGTGAATTGCCGGAAGAATATTTGCAGGATTCCCGGTTCGAGATCGTGCCTTTGGGACTGGAAGTAGGAGATTACCAGATCCAGGATGATGAGAACTTCAATCAGGCGGAATTTCTGAAAAAGGTGGCAGAGTGTCCGAAATGTCCCAAGTCGGCATGCCCTTCCCCAGAGTGTTTCAGGGAAGCCTACCACACAGAAGCGGAGCATGTGTATGTGATCACATTATCCTCCCACCTCAGCGGCAGCTATAACAGTGCGGTGCTGGGAATGAATTTATATCGGGAAAAATACGGAAAGAAACAGATCCACATCATTGATTCCGAATCCGCCAGCTGTGGTGAGACCCAGATCGTGAAGAAACTGGTAGAACTGGAGGAGCAGAGACTTTCCTTCGAAGAAATCGTGAAGCAGATCGAAGAGTTCCGCAGCAATGTGCATACCTATTTTGTACTGGATAATCTGGAGACGCTGCGCAAGAACGGAAGACTGACCGGTGTGAAAGCACTGGTGGCATCCACACTGAACATCAAGCCGATCATGGCCGGAGACAAGGGCAGTATCGTGCAGAGAGGCCAGAGCGTCGGCATGAAGAAAGCACTCCGAAGAATGGCGGAGATCGTTCTGGAAGAGGCAGGGGATACGAAGGAACGTTTCCTGATGATCACCCACTGCAATGCTCCTGACCGCGCCGAGACCATGAAGAAGCTTCTTATGGAAAAGGCAGAGTTCAAAGGATGCCTGATCATGGACACCCGCGGTGTCAGCAGCATGTACGCCAACGATGGCGGCGTGATCGTGACGGTGTAAAAAGATTAATATCATAGGCAATATAGCTCCGGCGGATTAGCCTGTCATTTTTTGTTTCTGACAGCCTGTTCCACCGGGGCTTTTGTTTTCCTGAAAACTAGGAAAAACAGGCGATTTCCGAGGAAAAAGCGTTCCAAAAGCGGCCAGAAAAGGTGAGTTTCCTTCAAAAGTGGGTATTTGGTCGGAAAAGGTGGAAAAAATTTCTTCTGGCAAGGAAAAATCCACTATTTTGAGCCTGTTCTATCATTGTAAAAGGAACGGTCCAGGCTTCGTTTGATAAAGTCTATATAATGGTGTAAATTACAAATCTATATAAAAAGAGCCAAGTGC
>OGJO01000242.1_pt1 | contig 40931 bp, 57 predicted proteins | sample 1572121 | NCBI WGS metagenome assembly OGJO01 (sample SAMEA2582081, study PRJEB24529) | metagenome | biome: Human gut stool | place: China | collected 2011
TAGAATAAATGAAATAGAAGAAAGTTGGTGACCTTCATCAGGTGTATGTCACCACGCTATATAGATAAAAATATGCTTGAACTAGGGCGGTAACTCGTTTTTTAAGGCAGTTACCGCCCCGTTTCAAGCATGTTTTGTTCTTTTGTACAGTCGCAGAACTTAGATAATCACCGCTGTTCCGCTGCATGTTACCATCAGCATGGAGCCACTCTTTCCTACGGTTTCGTAATCCAGGTCGATGCCCACGATGGCGTTGCAGCCCAGGGATGCGGCACGGTCGGCCATCTCTCTGAGGGCTGTATCCTTAGCCTCGCGGAGGGTGCTTTCGTAAGAACCGCTTCTGCCGCCGATTACATCACGGACACTGGCAAAGAAATCCTTTACAAAGTTGGTACCGATGATGGTTTCGCCGGTCACTACGCCACGGTATTCACGGATAGGGTGGCCTTCTATGGTTGGAGTTGTACTTAAAATCATAACGTATGTTCTAAATAATTGAAAATTAAAAACTTATGCAGACTGCTTTTTTCTTGTGCAGTTTTTATTCAGGTTTTTCACGATTTCGGGCGTGAAGCCAGTCGCATAGAACTCTCCCGAGCCAAGGAGCAGCCAGTATGGGTTGATGTGGTAGTCACGGACTAGGAACTGAACCCAAGACGGACGAAAGCGACCGTAGTACTCGGTAGGCTTTTCACGCAGGGACATGATGTTCCAGCGGTTGATTCCATACCGGTCGGTTATTGTCTTCAGACCGCCAATGCAACCATCAGCCTTCAGGCGGTCGATGGCAGAGAAGAAACGAACTACTATATCCACATCAGCGGACATCAGATTTTTATCTTCCATATTCATTTTATCTTTTTGTAGGCACGACTGAAAACGCTTTCCAGCCTTGCCCGATGATTATTCAATCTTTGCGACCAGTCCTGCAACTGAGCCAGCGAGGGGCGAGAAGCCAGCAGTCCATCCACCTCGGAAGGGGTGAGCACTGGCAGGTATTTCTCGTAGGCGAGAAGAACGCTAAGATACTTCATTCAAACACGAATTGCCGAGGTTGTTTCTTTCTTTTAATTTCATCAAAGCCACCTTTGGCAACATCAGCTAGACTTTTGTAGGTATAGAATGATGAGGATGGAAGAAACCCTTTTTTGTTTTCGATGGTAACACCTTCTGCGGATGGGATAAAGAGGAAACCTTCTACCTTTCCAGTTGTTACCTCGTTTCCGTCAATCGTGTCGTCAAGCCTGTAAGTCCTACCCTTTTCTTCACCTTCAAGTGAGACAAGAAATTTGAGCGTTCTTTGCAGTTCGTTTCTTCCACGAAACCTAAGATAGAAAGATTCAATCATCTTGGCTGAATTAACATTGTTTATCTGCCAGTAATACACCGTGTCTTTTTGCGGCTCAAAAACGGTGTAGCTAATAACTGGAGAAACGTCATAACTCCTAGATAAAAGTGTTTGCGAACGCACACCCACGCACGCAAGCGCAAGCACGAATAACATTATTATCTTTTTCATATTACTTTTCGTTTAAATGATTAATATTTCTTTCGTAGAACTCATTCCAAGCCTTTTTCTTGATGAAGATGAAGAAGAGAAGCAGCCCTAGGGCGACCATCAGCAGGTGCATAGGATGGCTCAAGACACCGAACCCGAAGGAACGCTGGAAGTCGATGCAGAACGAAATCAGCACTCTGTAGGTAGAGAACGCCCGATGCACCCAGCAGAACCCATAGGCTAGACTGACGATGATCCAGGCGATGAAGCCGAAGAGCGAGCAGTCGAATATCCACTCCGTGAGTTTTACCCGAATGCCGAACGAGAGCAGGGTGCAGTGCACCAGCATCACAAACGCACCCACTGGAGGGATAATGCCTATTATCAACCTGCTGGCTTTCTATAGCCAGCTTTTACCGAGAGCGGCAAGAAGAACCTTCTCCTTCCGCTCTATGAAATCCTCATCTTTCATCGTTACTTAGAATTTTAGTTGATATTGTACCTTACCTGGGCGAGAACTAAAGTTCACGCAGCCATTTCTGACCCGATTTAGTCTTAGACCAAATTACGAGACTTGTGCCGATAACAGCACCGATGAACATAAATAAAGTTGCTAGTTCCATATTCTAAACATTTAAATTGTTATACTTCATTACGTTATTAGCAAAATAAGCGAAGGCGCACGATGCCATGACCCCGAAGACGATGAAAAGGACATTATACAATCCTATATCATCGCCAGTAATCAATGGAGAGAAACCACCGATACCCGTTCCGCTTATAAACAGATTGGAGACGCCATACAGATACGTTGCAAGCAGCGTCCTACGGTCGTGCTCTTTAATTAACTTACTGACCATTCTTTTTCATTTTGCAAAGTTACTAAATTATTTCTGTCCCACAATGGCAAGCAGCGTTTTTACTTGACTTTGCAGGAACTCATTCTGTTCTCGCAGCAGTTTATTCTCAGCAGCCAAGGCAGCATCGCTACCTATTGGCTGAGAAACGTTTGAACTGTTCGAGCCATTGACGTTTGAACCGAAAACAGCCTCTTCCATCTCTGCAGGGAGGGGAGGGGCACACTTGTCGATGATTGCTTTTATTGCAGATATAAAGTCCGATTTCAGACTTTTAGCCTTTAACTTGCCATTCAGATTTTGTGGGCTTGTGCCCAGTTCTTCAGCAACAGAAGCAAGAGATAACCCTCTCTGCCTCAAATATGTTTTCATTTCTTCACCAGTCATAGTTAATTCTAAATAAATTAAAACTAAAGTAAACAATTTATAAATATAAACACAAATGTTTGTGAATATAAATATTTTATTGTATTTTTGCAACCGAATTACAGAACGAGTTTAAAAACTCTTTTGCAAAGATAAAGAAAATAATTTAAAATACAAATAAAATGGGAGAAAATTTTAATTATGATTTCAGGACCCCACTGCAGAAGCAGCAGGACGAAAGAAAGAAGAACATCATAGCGATGTTTGCAGATTTCCGAGCAAAAGCACCTGCCGAGACCTCAGACAGCAGAATAATGCTCGCAGTTTCACAGCGTGTTGGTTGCACCCAGCAGAACGTGCGTGTTATCCTCATTAAGGCTGGATTGATAACACCAAAGAAGAGACGTGCAGCCGTGCGCAAATAATCAAGTAGAACCAATTTAAACATTCAGAGCGTATGAAGAAGTTTATCGAGATTATCACAAGTGACGAAGTATTATCCCTGGCAGTTGCCATCGTATTAGTAACTTTAATTTTTTGGAGGGCTTAGTTATGACGAACGAAGAACCAAAGGTAGCTGACGCAGGCAGATACACCATGACAGAGACCTGCAAGGTATTGGGCATCCATCGCAACACCCTGCGCAGATGGTTGCAGGCTGGTAAGATTAAGGTCAAGTTCCGCAGAATCGACAACCGCAAGGTTTTCGAGGGCAGCGAGATTAAAAAAGTCTGGAGGATTGCCCTATGAGCAAGTTATCAATCAATATGCGCAGGATGATCGTGAAGTACACAGACATCTGCTGGCTTATCACTAACTGGAAGGCGAACCGCAAGACCCGAAAGTGTTGCGAACTAAACAACAAGTGTTACATCGAGGCAGAGCGAAGAATCCAGTACAGAGAGTTTAAGGGCAACCTTTACGTGGCACTCGATAACATACCGCTCATACAACTGAACGGAACAGATAACGACATATTGAAGTCGTGCCGTGAGACCTTCCAAAGTTACATATTCAATCAGAGAGGAGGTAACGAATGAAGAAGATAATAGAGGATTGCAGGAAGAAGATGTACGATGCCATCTGGCTGGAGTTAGACCGTGATCCACAGCGACCAGCGGTTGCAAGGGTAGACATCAAGACCAAGGCAGGCAACATCTGCGTATGGTGTGACAGAACCGGGAACACAGCGGTCGTTTCGCACAAGAATAACAACAACGACAGCGAGCGGCTGGAAGAAGTTATCGAGGGTTGCGTTAACTATCAGGACGTGATGGACGACTGGCTGGAAGAGAACAGCCAATACGCAGACCAAGACCCGATGGACGCCTTCGAGGAAAGCAGGCTCGACAGCCTTATGGCTCAACTGGTTTGATTACGATGTTAAACAATTATTATATGGCTCCCTGCAGCGGCAGGGCAAAGGGCGCACGCAAAACTCATTTTTCAAGGTTATCTAAAATTAGTTGTTTTTACCATGCAATATGCGGAAACGACAGCGTGCGCCCTGCAACGGAAGGGCATCCATCGGCAGCTGGCAAGGGGGGTAAGTTTTGGCAGTCAACTGGGGTTCGAATCCCCAGCCTTCCACTAGAGTTAATGAACAATAAGTCGAACAATAAAAAGAACGAATTATGGAAAATGAAATTATCAATGTGAGCGGTGGCGAAATGCTGGAAGCTATCAACCGCTCGGAGATTGACGGACAGATTGCCACAGCGCACAAGTTCCCGAGAGACATCATGCAATGCAAGCAGAATATGGTAGCATTGGCAGCCATGGACGATGATGTAGCATACAACTGCTTCTATCACCTAGAGCGCAAGGGCAAGGATGGTCAAGTATCGGTTATTGAGGGTCCTAGTGTTAGGTTCACGGAAATCATTTCCGCATGCTGGAAGAACCTGCGCATCGCGGGTCGCATCATCGCAAACGATGGAAAGACCATCACGGCACAAGGCGTCTGCCACGACCTCGAGAGCAACGTGGCTTACTCTGTAGAAGTGAAGCGCAGCATTCTGACATCGAAGGGCTACACCTTCTCGCAGGATATGCAGGTGGTAGTCGGCAATGCAGCTGTGGCGATTGCCCAGCGTAACGCAATCTGCAAGGTCGTGCCGCAGGTATTGATTGCAAGCGTGGTGAAGGAAGTGCAGGCAAAGGCACTTGAGCACATCAAGCAGACTGGCGTACAGAGCCAGTGGAAGAGCTGCGTAGCCTGCTTCCAAGTATACCAGGTGACAGACCTCATGCTTCTTGACTACCTGGGCAAGAAATCAGCCGAGGAAGTAACGGCAGAGGACATTCAGAAGCTGGCTGGTGTGTACAACGCCATCAAGGAAGGTACGACCACAGTGGAGGAGACCTTCAAAAAGCCAAAGCAGCAGGAAGCCATCGCACAGCAGGCGCAGGCAGCAGCCGAGAGCGCACAGAAGAAGGCAGAGAAGGCAATGAGCCGCAGCCAAGGAAAGACTGGCACAGCAGCAAAGAAGTAGTTTAGTTTATAATGTTATAGCGTTTCCCAATTAGCCGCAGGGCAACCTTCAGGGTGGGAACCTGACCAGATTATAGGGAGCCTGCGGCAACTATTAAACATTCAGTAAAAATTATGGCAGAAAAAGAAAACAATCAGAAACACAAGAGCACCATCGACAAGTACTTTAGCAGAACCGCAGATGGTTTCAAGGCATGGGCAGAAGAAGCCGAAGTAGAAAGAAACTATCTGCAGGTTGCAGCAGAGACGACTGGAGACACAGACGAAAACGGAAACCAAGGATTCGATTTTCATATTGCCTACCACGGCTCGACCAATTTCCTCGCAAGCGGAATTGCACAGACAATGGAAAAGGACGGATTCCTTCGCCATCTTATTATCGAAGCAGCAAGAAAATTCTTAATGAAAACATTCAGACAATGAAACAGATAATCAAATATAAAAGCAGAGAAGAGTGGTTGCAGAACCGCTCGAAGGGAATAGGTGCATCAGAGGCAGGCACAGTACTGGGACTGAACCCATGGGAAACACCATACCAGTTGTGGAGACGCAAGAAGGGTATCGACCCACCAAAGGTTGAGAACTTCGCGATGGTTGCAGGACACCTGCTGGAGGATGCCGTGGCGCAGTTCTTTAAGCGAGAGAGCCACTGCCACATCATCAAGGCGAGCACGGACGACTACACCATCACGAACACCGATACTCCTTATCTGAGAGTATCTCCTGACCGCACCTTCTGGAGAACCGGAGCAACACACAACGAAGCGAGCAAGAGCATCCTCGAGTGCAAGACCACGCAGATGCAGATAGATGCAGACGACCTCCCGAAGCATTGGTTCTGCCAGCTACAGATGAACCTCGGAGTGGGCGAATACAAGGACGGAGCACTTGCCTGGCTTACGGCAGGCAGGGAGTTCGGCTACCGTGACATAGATTTCGACCCCGAATTTTTCGGATGGATGAGGGACGAGATAACCAAGTTCTGGCTTGACTACATCGTGGGCAACCAAGAGCCGCCAGCCTACAGCGCACAAGACGTTCTTTTGAAGTCGCCACTGCACAAGGCAGGAAAGGAGATTGAAGCCACAGCAGAAATCGGGGACATGCTCATCGAGTTGAAGGAAATCAAGGAGACGGGCAAGACACTCGAGAACCGACAGAAGGAAATCGAAGACAACTTGAAGCTGTTCTTCGGGGACGCAGAGAGCATCGTGGATGGAAACGGCAAGACGCTGGCAACATGGAAAGCACCGAAGGCAAGCGAGAAGTTCGATGCCAAGGCTTTTCAGACGGACCACCCCGAGGAATGCGCTGCCTACATCAAGCAGGTGCAGGGAGCACGAAGATTGCTCATCAAGTAAAGGCAGGGCTTATGGCTAGCGTTCCTATATCAAAAACCGACCTACGGAATATAATTTCTCAACTGGAGAATTATATTTCCCTAGGTGGGGAAGTGACAGCACCGACCGACACAAGCCAGCGGAACAAAATCCGTATGGCTACAGTCTTAAAACGGAAGCTGGAAAAGAAATTATCATTATCAGAATAAAGCATCATGAACGATTCATTCATCTTATACACATCATACTACGCTCTTATCGAGGGGCTGACCGATGAACAACTCGGGCAACTGACGAGAGCGATATTTCTCTACGCAAGGGATGGGGAGACTATAAGTCTCGAACCAGTCGTGCGTATGGCTTTCGGTTTTATCGTTGACGATATGAAACGGAATAAAGCCAAGTACGAAGAGAAGGTAGAACGATGGCGAGCCAATGGCAAAAAGGGTGGCAGACCAAGAAAAAACCAAGAGGATAAACAAAAACCAATTGGTTTAGATAAAAACCAAGAGGTTTCAGAAATAACCAAACAAAACCAAGAGGTTTTTTCAAAAACCTTATATGATAATGATAATGAATATGTAAATGATAATGTTTATGATAATGATAATGATGTTTCTAAAGAAACAAATATATTAGAACCTTCTAAAGAAGCTTCTATGCAAAGTTTTTCCGAGAAAAACGTTTGCGCTGCAGAAGAACCGCAAAAAAGTTCTGAGAAGAAGAAATCCAAGAAAGGCGAAATCGACTACGCAGCCATCAAGGACTACTGGAACGAGCAGCACGACAAGACCAACAGCGCAATGCGAAGGCTGACGCTTATGACGGAAAACCGCAAGGAAGCAATCAGAGGAAGGCTCAAGGACTGCAAGGGAGATATTTCCAAGATTTACCTGGCAATCGACAAGGCTATGGCTAGCGACTATCTGAACGCAGGGCATTCCTGGGCATCATACGACTGGGTAATGACAAGGAAGTATTTTCCGAAGGTGCTGGAAGGCAACTACGACAACACCAAGCCAGCGAGCCAGCAGCCGCAATCGGCAGCAGTCAAGGCGCAGGATCCAGCGGCAACGACAAGACCGAGCATCGGGGAACTCTACGAGCAAGCCAAGCACCAGCAGCCAGCGAGCCAGCAGAGCCAAGACAGCAAGTTCCGCTGGGTAATCCAGCAGAACCTTGCAGACTTGAAGAAGAACCCGAACAACAAGCCTGCAAAGGATTCGCTGACAAGATACTACGAGAAGGGAGTTCTACAGCGGCTTGGTATTGACTGGAAGCCCGAAAAATAACGGATGAGGGCAAAAATAGCCGCTCTGGGACGTTTTTACGCTTCGGGCGGTAAATTATAAGGCAAACAGATTTTAAACACTTAAAACGAAAGAATTATGGCAGAAGAAGCAATTGTAATTAATGAACCTAGCGAATTAAGCAAGGAGTTCGAGGAAGGTACGCTTCTGAACGTAGAAGGCAAGGTTCTCAAAGTTAAGAATGATACTCGTAATGAAAGTGGCTGCAATGTTTGCGCCCTTGATAAAGAGGAACTGAACGGGTATTGTGCTTGCGCATTTTGTGCCGAGTGTCACTTTATAGAGATTACGCTATGAACGAGTTGTTTTTCCATGAATGCAGAGCCGCAGGGCTCGTCTTCAAGACATCGGACGATTGGTTCAAATGGCTGACCGATAACAGCTACGACATCAAGAAGCCGGTCGCAGAGCATGAAGGCTTCAAGTACAACATCAAGGATGAGTGCATCAATCCGCACGTAATCGAGTATGCCGTAGAGGGTGCAGACAACTGGGGATGGAAGGTAATGACCGCCAAGACGCAGTTCGGCTGGATTTGGGGGTGCAGTATTCAGAACGGAAAGACCGGGTATGACAGCCCGGCTTGCTACCCGAGCAGATATGAAACCATCAGCATCTTCTGCGGCAGTGAGGAGGAAGCGGCTCAAGATGCACTGACCGCCATCATCGGATACCTTTCCGTGAAGGCTGGAACCAAGAACGCCAGACTTCTTATCTGGGCGGCAAAGAAGAAGAGGGCAGACATCATTCATCCACAGCAGGAACTTTTTAAATAAAAAAAATATGAAAAAGATAGAAATCATCACAGACGAACACCGACATCACGTATACGTTGGCAACACCGATTTCTGGCTCAATACTCAGGAACTGTTGGAACTTTATTTTAAACTCGGACACGTTAAGTTATAAACAATAAAAACATTCAGACAATGGAACAGAAAGGTATTGATATTTATGAGATACTCAAAGATGAAGAGTATGGCACAGAGTTGTACACGCCAATATGCGGAAAGGTGTGGCACAGTGGAATGGCAACCGACAAGGACAGTGCGAAAGCAATCTGGACTGAGGACGAAGATGGAAGAGAACACTTTTTCGACAAGAACGGAAAGGTCTCTAAAGAAGGAGAAGTTCTGCTCTTCCCTTCGAAAGAAATGAGAGACTGGAGCAAGTTCTTCAAGAAAGGAGACGTGCTCGTTCATAGAAACGGAGACGTACATGTTATCTTTGAAGGGTTTAAAGATAATTGCTACACAAGATTTAATTGCAAGCATTATCTTTGGAAAGAATGTTTCGAAGATTATAGCAAAGAAAAATCCGAAATGATAACTTTTCTGTTTGAGAAAGTTAGCGATGATGAAGCCCAGACCTACATCAACGCTATTGAAAAATTTTTGGGTGGCAAGTTGAACCGTGAAACTCTGGAAATTGAGAAGCCAGCGTTTGAAATCGGCAAACTCTACGTTTTCAGAGAGGAAGACGAAGACGGAGAGCTGACAATCATCGGCAAGCTCATCGGCAAGAACGAAAGCGAAGATACGCTGACATTCGGCAACCAGTACGAAATCGAGAACGAGAAGTTCGTGACCGACCAAACCTTCGACCTGCGAATCAGCGTACATGAGGAACTGCGAGAAGCAACAGAGGGCGAATATTGCACGTTCAAAGAGGCTTATACCCTCTGGGAGAAAGAGAATGAAGCGAAGAAACCGATGAAGAAGCCAGCCTTCAAGACCTTTGACAAGGTGCTGGTAAGGGATGAAGAAGAATGCGAGTGGATTCCAGCGTTATTTGTTCGTGACCGTGGAGAGGAAGCGAATTTTAGATATGAAGCCTTGTCTATCTACAGCGGAAAGACATCGGGATTCTCCTGCTGCATCCCATTCGAGGGCAATGAGTACCTCGCCTTCACGTCAGACCCATTCTAGGACGTATGGCGAGTGAATTATGCAAGGCTTGCGAGGGAGGGCGAAACTGCTTAAATGGCATCTATTGCCCGGCACGCAAGCAATATGTAGAACATCAGGTAATACTTGAATGCAATGAGCGACTTCGTAACAAGGGAGAAGAACAGAACGTACTACCAGGAACACCGGGAACAGATCCTCAGAGCCACGAAGGAATGGCGAAAAAGAAACCGTGAGAAATACCGGGCGTATCAGAAAGAGTACTGGAGTAAGCACTACCGGAACTACGGTACGAAGAACCGGGTAGCCGACAGAGCGATGCGTGAGAGAAAGAAGCCGGACGTAGAGAAGGCTCTTTCCATGTTCAAGAATCCGCAGCAGGCAGCGCATCTGGCATGGCTGCTAGAGAACAAAAAGAATAATCGGTCGTGAGTTCAATAATAGAGTTATTAATCAGCGAGGACAGAAGGAGATAGGCTCTAATATCAAAACAAATAAACTTATAACATCTTGAAATTACGATATGAGAGCCGGAAACGCATCTCCCGAAGTCTGACAACAAACAAAGAAAGCGAGGTGGTACATGAAGAAGTAAGAAAAAGAAATCGTTAGGAATTATGCTTTTATTCATTCGGCTGGCGGTGGAAGAAGGAAGAACCCTGCAACATATACATTTTGTTATTCATTTATTTTGCAAGCGCAGGCACAACTTCCGGAATCCCTGCCAGCTTTCTCTATCGCAACCGAAAAGAAGGGAAAGAAAGGGGTAGGGGAAAGATAGGGATAATAACGCATGTGTGCACGTATATGCGCACGTAAAGGGTGTTGGATAATAAACTACACCAGCAAAACAAAATAAACGCTTATGCGTGAAATTCAAACAAAATAATTACTTTAAAGAAAAAATGGAAAAAGGAACAGTTATAATCGGAATCGACCCCGATAATCAGGAAAGCGGAGTTGGAGCAGTCTTTGACGACAAGAAGTTTCTCGCCTATAAAATGAACTTCCCGGCTTTGATTGACTACTTGAAGGCAATGAACGAGAGTTGCAAAAAGGTTAAGGTCGTTATTGAAGGCGGCTGGCTCAACAAGAGCAACTGGCATGTGCTTAATCGTTTCATGACAGCAGTCAAGGCAGCAGCCATCGGACGCTCTACCGGAATGAACCATCAGACCGGAATCTTGATTGTCGAGTGCTGCAAACACTACAATATCCCCTGCGAAATCATCAAGCCACTAAAGAAGTGCTGGAAGGGTAAAGACGGAAAAATCACGCAGGATGAAATTGCTTATTTTGTAAGCGCAGGAGAGAAAATGCCGAGAATGAACCAAGACCAGAGAGACGCACTTCTCCTCGCATGGGTCTGTGCAGGATACCCGGTCAGAGTGAAGCCGAAGAAACCGCAGACAACCCTGCAAAAGACCATCAGAGCCTTTGATGGATAAGATAAAAACGAAGTGTTGGAAAAAGTTAAAAGTGTGCAAAGAACAAACAACTAAAGCAAAAAAGTCGTATCTTTGCGCCAATGTTTATCAGATAAGCAGTTTTTCGAACTTAAAACAAGAAGAAAATGGAAACAGAAGAAATCGCACTATCGAGGGTCAGCGAGAACGAAGCGAACCCTCGAACCATAACTGAGGCGAGTTTTCAAAAGCTGGTCAAGAGCATCCTCGTCTTCCCTAAGATGCTCCAGCTTCGCCCTATAGTCGTAGATGAGACATACAAGGCACTGGGTGGCAATATGAGAACGAGGGCACTCTGCCACATCGTAAGCATGACACCCGAAGCCATCATGGACGTTCTCGACACAGACAAGCGGCTGACCGATTCAGAGAAGCGGTTAATCGCCTACTACTGGAGCCTTTGGAAGGAGCAGCCAACTGCAACCATCGTCAAGGCATCCGACCTGACGGAAGCGCAAAAGAAAGAATTCATCATCAAGGATAATGCAGGCTTCGGAGACTGGGACACCGAAGCACTGGCAAACCAGTTCGGAGACCAGCCGCTGACGGACTGGGCAATCCCACAATGGATTCTCGGTATGGCAGGCATCAGCAATGAGCAAAAGGAGGGGGGCGATACTCCAACAGAAGGAGAAGGAGCACCGAAACCAAGCCTAGTGGATAAGTTTGTCGTTCCTCCCTTCTCAATCCTCGACACACGCCAAGGCTACTGGGTTGAGCGCAAGAAGCAATGGCGTGCCATCGTTTCCAGCAAGGACATCGGGGCAAGCCGTGAACAGACCCTCGTCCGTTCCAAGGAAATGCGATACAAGGAACTGTACTCCAAGAGCGAGAAGTTCAGAAAAGAGAAAGGCATCTCTTTCGATGAGTATCTCGAGAACTATGTATCGCCCGAAGAGAAAGCCAAGGCAGACCGTAGCGTATTGGCGCAGGGTACAAGCCTTTTCGACCCAGTACTGGCTGAAATCATCATGCGATGGTTCTGCAAGCCACACGGAAAGATTATCGACCCATTCGGAGGAGAGCAGACCAAGGGCGTTGTTGCTGGTACGCTAGGCTACGACTATCAAGCTGTGGAAATCCGCAAGGAGCAGGTCGACATCAACACAGAAGCGACCAAGGATTACGGCAGCGTGAAATATTTCTGCGGTGATTCAAACAACATCGGGCAGATAATCACTGACAGCGATTTCGACCTCTGTTTCACCTCGCCACCATACTACGACCTGGAAGTCTACAGCAAGGAAGACATGAGCGCACTCGGCACATACGAAGAGTTCATGAGCCAGTACGAAAACATCTTCAGACAATGCGTTGACAAGATGAAAGACGGCTCATTCCTGGTTGTCAAGATTGGGGAAGTACGAAACAAGAAGAACGGAGAGTACCGGAATTTCGTCGGAGACAATATCTCCACATTCCTGCGGCTCGGTCTTCACTATTACAACGAACTCATCCTGATCGAGCAAGTCGCGACCCGATGCCTGAGAGCCGATGGCGGTATGAAAAGCCGTAAGACACAGAAGTGCCACCAAAACGTGCTCGTTTTCTATAAAGGCGAAATGGACGAAATCAAGAAGACGTTCGAGGATATGCGACAGCCCGAAAAGATGCACTCCAACGTTCTAGTATTCTACAAGGGCGACCCGAAACACGTCCAAGACCATTTCCAGCCTATCGAATACAACGAGGAAGAAGCGCAACAGCTTGCGGACACCTTCAACAGCGTAGCACCAGCAGGAGAGGAAGAGCAACCAGCAGAGGAAGGAGGGCAGAGCGATGAAGGCACAGACGATTGACATCAGCAGAACAGCGAAGGCAATCCGTGCCTGCATCATCAAGCGGCACATGGAAGAGAACCACATCGACCGCTGCGTCTGTTTCTCCTGCGGCAACGCATCAAGAGCCATCAAGGAGGCAGGCATCCCCTGCGTTGAAATTTCTCCCGGTGGCGATTTGAGTGCGAACCGCTGGTGGAGCATGAACGAGATACGCAACACCTTCCCCGATTCCTTCGATGCAACCAGCGGACACCTGCCAATGGATATGATGAACCAACTGGCAGCGGAATACAGAATTATCCTTTCCGACACCATAAAGGAGGGACAGACCTACACCATACCGACCGGAAGCGGAGAGACCGTAATCTGCCTGCGGATGGCTTTCCCTAAATCGCAGTTCATCGCGCAATGGGATAACCAAGACCCAAGCTGCGAGTACTCAGACCAAGCACCGATGGTACAACTGGTAAAAGCAACCGGGGAATGGGAGATAATAAACGGATAAGACGATATGCGAGCGTATGCGGCACGTTCTCAAACTATGCGCATAACTAAGCGTGCTTGAAACGTTCGAGCCGTGTGCACGAAATTCGCAGAAAATAACCGCCAAGGGAGCGGAAACGAAAAAGGCAGGAGATTAACCCCTGCCCATCGCTTTGAGAATACACTGGTTGATGAAGTCGCTGCGGTCTTTCTTATCGACCCCTGCCAAGATGTTAGCCACGTCCTCGGTAGCACCGAAATAGAATGTTGCAGCGTATTTCTTCGTTCGCCCTGCACCCTTGCGAGCACCTCCCCAAGATTTGTAGGTAGTTTCATTCGTAGTACTCATAATGTTAAAAATTTGGTGATATGAAAATTAATTCGTAAATTTGCAAACGAAATCCCAAAGTGGGGTGGTGGTTCGAGCACCACCCCTTGGAGTTAGAATAATCTAATCGTAAATGATAAGATTTCTATTTTCCAAATCTTTAATGAAATTTTCAGTACGTTCATAAGACTTTGGGATTTCATTTTACTTTTCCCTCATCCTCGGAGGGTTTCAGTAAGTAAGGACACTTCCCTTATTACGTTTGCAAAGATACGAAATTTATTTGAAATATGCAAGTTTTTCAAGTAGAATTTTTATAAAAAATCAAATAAATTTCAAGGAATCAAAATATGCCACAAGGTAACAACAATAAACATCGAGCGCAGAAAATCGACATCGAGAACCGCCTGCAGATTATCGCACCCCTATACCGCAGAGGATGGACGGAGCGAGAAATCACGGCAGAGGTTCGCAAGCGGCTCGACAGACCGAAATACAATCAAGCACACTGCGACATTCAGCGGTTACTGAAGGAGTGGAGGGAAGAGCGGCTGACCGACACAGACGAGAAAATAACCAGCGAGGTGGCAAGGTTGAAGCTGGTAATACGTGAAGCGTGGGAAGCGTGGGAGAAGTCCAAGGAAGACTACCACGAAAAGAAATCGAACCAGCAGGGACTTCCAGTCGTAGATGAGCGAGGGAGGATGGTTTCTATCGAGACCGTCAAGACGATGATGTACGATGCCGAGAAGAGAGGATTCGGAGAACCACGCTACCTCGACATCATCATAAAGGCAGAGACGCAGATTTGCAAGCTGCTCGGTCTGGATAAGGTCGTGCTCGACCTGAACGCAGGATTCCAAGGCGGCATCGAGGTACGCTACATCAACTCGGGACACCAGTGTGCATCCAGCGAGCAGGAAGTAATCGAGCGTGAAGGATTGGATAAAGAATAATTTTTTACCATAATTTTGTTTTAAGTTTTATTGTTTGAAAGAATGGCACTATTTGACGTTATTGGTGAACTTTATGAACCGAATGCGGACGTGAAGCCAAGGTTTCTCGTGAACCAAGGAGGCACGTCCTCGGGGAAGACATACACCATTATGCAGCGTCTTATAGTGCTTTCTTTTGAGCATCCAAGGGTAATTATCACGGTGTGCGGTCAAGACCTTCCGAACCTAAAGGTGGGAGCCATGCGAGACCTCGACACCATCCTGCACACAAGGGCAGAGTTGCTGGACTGGTTCAAGAATAACAAGAGCGACAGCAGCTACCGAGGAAAGAATGGCTCAATCATCGAGTTCAAGAGTTACCAAGATGCGCAGGATGCTAAGAACGGTAAGCGAGACTATCTGTTCGTGAATGAGGCGAACGGTGTGCCCTACGAAGTGTTCTGGCAGCTTGCCATCCGAACCCGAAAGCAGGTGTTCATCGACTACAATCCGAGCGCAAGGTTTTGGGTACACAACAACATCATCGGAAGGGATGACTGCCGACTGATCCTGAGCGACCACCGAAACAACCGATTCCTTACTGAGCAGGAACACAAGAAAATTGAAGAGATTGACGACCCCGAACTGTGGAGAGTATATGCGCGTGGACTGACCGGAAAGATAACCGGGCTTATCTTCACCAACTGGGGCATCGTTGACAAGCTGCCACCAAGGGAGGAGTGGAAGATGGAATGCAGGGGTATGGACTTCGGATTCACCAACGACCCAACTGCGCTGGAGCACGTTATATTGGCGCACGGAGAGTTATGGGTGGACGAAGAAATCTACCAGCCTGGAATGACGAACGATGACATCGCAGACCGATGCAAGGAACAAGGACGGACGAAACGTGACCTTATCATTGCGGATTCGGCAGAGCCTAAGAGCATTCAGGAGATACACAACCGAGGGCTGTGGATAATCGGCAGCACCAAGGGAGCGGACAGTATCAACAACGGTATCGACATCTTGAAGCGTTTCCGCATCAACATAACAAGACGCAGCCACGGCATCATCGGGAACATGCAGCAATACAAGTGGAAGAAGTCAAGGGATGGAGAGACAACGAACCAGCCTATAGACGCATTTAACCACGGCATAGACGCAATACGATACGTAGCCTTGAAGAAGTTATCCGTAGCGAGCCATGGAACGGCTAGGGCGCACGTATTGAGGCAAAGATAACGACAAAAATATAAAGCGTATGGATAATAACACTACATTCAAGTACTGGCTGGCAGTGGCAAGACACACCAGCTATAAAATCGGCAAGCAGCCACGACCAGCGTTTGTCGGAGGAAAACAAGTGCCCGGCAATCTCAACCAGTTATCAATCGGGCAGCTAATAGACCTTTCCCAGCTATCAGACAGCGAGGAAAGTCTGTATCAGATAGTGACAACCGTCCTCGGTCTGAGTCACAAGGAAGTGGAGCAGGCTAGGGCGGTTGATGTCGTTATGCTCATCGGCTGGGTAACAGCAGAGGTCGAGCGCATCAACAAGCTCTTCGAGAGCACAGACACAGCGAAGCCAACGAGACTGGAGAAGGAGGCAGGCATCGATACCCTGCGGTTCGGACTATTCGGCATGCTGGACTGGTATGCGGTAAGGATGGGCATCAGCGACCACGACCAAGTTCTGAAAACACCATGGCTTCGCATCTACAAGTGCATGGAAATGGACAACAAGAGAAGCGTGTACGAGCGAAACCTGCAGAAGTTGCAAGCGGAAGAAATGAAACGTAAATCTAGATAATTATGGCAACAATAAGGGAAACATTAAAGCAGCTGGCAGCAGACACGCTACCAGACTACACCTACCTATTCGAGGACTGGGACACAGCAGACACCAAGCTGGAGAAACTGAACTATCCTGCAATCGTCTGTATCATCCCAGCCAGCGGCACGACAGAGATACGCAACGGCAGGGTATACGACACCGTGAACGTTGCCCTGGCTTATCTCGACACCGTACCGAGGGGAGCGGAAGGAGAAGACAACGGAGAATGCATCGACCGAATGAAGGTGGCAGGGGCAAGGATGATACGAGCCATCAACCAGTCGCACCAGTTCGAACCATTGGAAGGGCAGCAGTACTACGAGACCATCATCGAGCGTTTGAGCACGATCGTGTCGGGCGTAATGTACTCCCTGCAACTGACACAGAGAATAGGAGGATGTGAGGTATGAGCAAGGGAGGTATTCAATTCGACCCCAAGGCGGCATCGCTCATAATGCGTGAGGAGGTTGAGAGAGCACGGCAGCTTATCATCAACCACATACGTATCAACGGACAGAACGCATCGGGGCGCACAATAGCGAGCCTAAAGGTGGAGCAGCCCAGCGAAGACGAAACCATCCTCTGGGGACACAAGCCATTCGGAGTGCTTGAGACCGGACGAAGGGCAGGAAAGATACCATACGGCTTCCGTAGCATCATCCGGCAGTGGATGAAGGACAAGGGACTGCACGGCAGACCTATCCCCTACAAAACCAAGCGGCAGCACAAGTATACACCACAAGAGCGTGGCGACATGAGCATGGCAGAAGCCATCGCCCACACCATCGCCAACAAGGGTTCTAAACTGCACCGGACGGGCGGCAGGGCTGACGTATACAGCAACGTTGTGCCCGACACGATGAAGCGGCTCGGACAGCGACTTATTTTCTTAATCCACCAGTCGGTGGGAAGTATAAAACTAAACAATGAGACGGTATGAGACAGACAGTGAACAACGGATATTCTTTTTTCTACCCCGATGAAGTATACTTTGCATTTTTGCCTTGCATCATCAGAGCGATTGGAAGCAATCTATCGTGGATTGAGGTAATAATCAGATGGGGCAAAACGGAACGAGCCTACAATGTGGAGGCGTTCAACGGAAAGTGTATAACAGACTTCAAAGCATACGTGCAAGCCATTTTCGATGGACGCATCAATGCAGGCGTGGACTGGACGATAAACTATGACGTCAATAACTTATCCCAGTACATAAGAGTTGAGGTTAACGCATACGATGACAGAGACGGACAGCTTGCGAGCATCGAATTCACTACGAACGTAGTATGGGGTGCGCCAAGGTTCGGGGAGACCTGGAACGGCTACAAACGCCTTACGTGGTTCACCAACTATCCGTTCTCTTTTGGTATGTATTTAAGTAAGGCGGACACCAAACTGCTTATAGGTTACGAGGGAGCACCAAACAAGCTGCTTGAGATTCCGACCACCGACATGATAGACTTCAATGCAGCCATCTTACCAAGCGGTGCCAGATACTGGAACATCTACGACTACGATGGAGAGATTCAGCAGGGAACGTTTGACAATACTTTCGACCTTACTTTCTGTCTATCTGCCGGTGGCAAGCAGTCACTATTGCTGCGCATTGACAGAGACGATACCGAGAGCGGCATCTATCTGCGTTGGATTGACCGACACGGATTCATTCGCTATTGGCTATTTGCGTCTGGGGAGGAAACGAGAGAAATAGCCAGCGACCTGAGTTTCATACGCAACAATCTGGGTGGATACAGCGACATATACGGCTACGTTGGCGACAGCGGAAGAAGGCAGGGATACGAGCGCACGGATTCAATCAAACTTTGTGCCCCGTTGGTTGACAGTGATACGTTCGATATGCTGCAAGACCTAGCGAGCAGCCCAGTCGTTGACATGTACCTCGGGGGAGACTGGATGCACGAGGAAGACCAGTGGACGAGCGTAACAATCAAGGCAGGAAGCTACACGAAGAGCACAGCTTGCTTGCAGGATTTCGTATGCGAAATGATAATCAATAACATTAACGTACAGAGACTATGATAGACCAGAGACTTTACATTGACGGTGTTCTTATGGACTTGTCGGAAAGCACCGATGTGGCTCTCGACATCAAGAGCAACCTTTTTCGAGACGTCACGAAAATGACCTCGAACTACACGTACACCATCCAGTTACCACGGACGGTGCATAACCTTTCAGTCTTACAGCAAGCGGACAGACCGAAGAGCGGTAGTAGATACCCTTTCATTTTCCACAAGTGCAGTTATTTCCGTGAAGGTGTGCAAATTATCAAGGACGGACGGTTGAACGTACTGAGCATTGAGGAAAGCATCGAGGTCTCGATTTATTGGGGCATAATGCCAGCGTTCACGAAGCTACTGGAGAGCGGAATGAAACTGAACGAACTGGGAGTGACAGACAGAGTGCTTTTTGAAAAGTACAACACACCGAACACAAGGGAGGAAGCCGTGAGCAAGGGGATATTCTTTGCTTATTACAATCCATACCGAATTGAGAGCAAAGATAACTTTGGTATTAATCTGGTGCAGAGGAATAAGTATACCACGACACAATACCTGCCTAGCCGTGGACGCATCAGAACTGGCACAGAGGTAGGAAAGTACATCAGTGGAAATATAGAGAACGAACCGGACACGATTTGTGCTCTCATCCCCTTCTTGCCATCATCAACGGCAAAGGTGCAAGCGCAAGGAAAGGGCGATTACAGAAGCTATGCGGTACTGGATAAGTACATGCGAGTTCTATCCGTGAGCGGAGAAGATGAGACGCTGGAAGTATACACCATCAGAGGAGAGGCTAGAGCTGCATACCTCGTAGTGAATGCACCTGCCGAATATTACAGCACTCTGTCGCTATCAGTTACCGGGCTGACACCTATGCACGAAATGATAGATGGCGATAATAAGGAGGATTTCGTAGGCGATGATGTGGCGGTGGATGAATATAAAACGTCCCCAAAATTCTTGCAGCCATGTGTGACCGTAAACTGGCTATTGTCAAGGATAGCGAGGAAGTCGGGCGTATCTTTCGTTTGGCAGGATGATGAAGCAAAGAAAATGTTGAACAACCTTGTTGTGCCTATCATCAACAACAAGGCAGACGACAAGACAATTATCGGTAATCTGACCGCAGACGTTAAGAGCCGGGACGGACTAGGTGCGCTTTCCTTTTCCGTCAACAACTCATTGACATCAGTCACGCCAAGCACTGGCAGCGATGTACAGAAACTGACGATAACGAAGGATTGCGAACTGACCTTTGATGTGCAAGTGCAATACTACGTCAGACATCAGTTTGAAGACGCAGCGGAGATTCAGTTGCCTATGGGCGTGAAAATGACCGTGACAACACCAAGCACTACTGGAGGTGAGGCATCCACGCAGGAATACGAGTTCGGAGATTTGAAATACGAGGATGGGCAGGTTAAGTACCCGGTCGTACTACGTAGCTATGCTATCGATGGCTATCTTTATTTACTTTCGGCAGGAACGAACACAATATCGCTAAAGAAGGACGATGTACTAACGTTTGAGACTATCATGCACGGAGTGAACACAGTTAACCTGCCTTCCGTTTATGGCGGCAAAATCACGGCAAGCGTCAAGAGTGGGGACAGCGTTCCGATTGGTGGAAGTTTCCCTATCGGCATAAACCTGCCTGAAATCGAGGTAACAAACTTCATTAAGTTTCTGGCTTTGATAACTGGCTCGTTCCCTAGGCAACTGACCAACAGCACGCAAGTGCAGTTTATCATGTTTACCAGAGTTTGGGCAAACAAGGCGAACGCCTACGACTGGAGCGGAAAACTCATTCCGTATGACCGCCAAGGTGCACCACGAAAAAGCGAGTATTCCGTTTCAGACTTCATGCAACACAACCGCTACAAGTGGAAGGAAGACGAAGAGACAACCGGGGACTATGATGCAGACCTCGCAATCAGCAACCAGACTTTGGACTATGAGCAGGACACGTGGACGCTACCTTTTGCAGCCAGCGATGACAACCGCATACCGATAAGAACACTGGATTCTTTCGGCATGAAGAATGGTGGAGAGTATAAGGGATGCAAGGAGCGAATAATGACGCTTAGGGATGATAAGGAGCAAGCGGCACTGCGATTCGGTATTGACCTTCAGAACATATTCGATACGAAGTACAAGCAGCTTGCAGCAAGCATCGCCAGGGCGCACGTAATCACAGAGCGGCTCAATCTTTCGGACTTGGATATTCTGGACTTTGATGAAACGAAGCCAGTGTACCTTGCACAGTATGGCGCATATTTCGCAGTTATCGAAATCAAGACAACAAACAGCGGATATTGCGAGGTTACAATGATAGAGTTGAACAACTAAAAAGAACGAACTATGGTAAGTGAAGACAAACAGCAGATTCTTGACATCAAGGTCAAGTACGAGGATGCAATCTATGGCATCATCAGATACAAGGAAAAGATAGACCAGCTAAAGCAATCCATCAAGGACTTGCAGCAGCAGGAAAAAGACAAGACCATCACGACCAACGAAATGAAGGTGCAGACGGAAGCCATCAACGCAACCATCAAGGAATACCGTTACAACGTTCGCACGCTGCAAAAGGAGATACAGAACAACGTGCGCACCGAAAACGAGCAGGAAGGCAGCTTAAAGCAGTTGCGTGCCCAGCTATCCAACGCCACCAAGGCTTACGATGAGATGAGCCGTGCCGAGCGTGAGAGTTCCAAGGGGCAGGAGATGCAGGAGCATATCCAAGACTTGATAGAGGAACTGAAAGATGCTGAGGAGGCTACAGGAAGATTTCAGCGCAGTGTCGGCAGCTATTACGATTCAATGATGAAGGCGGCTGACGACCTACAGAATACCGAGTTTTTCGGTTTTGATGTTGTTGATGATACTGGAATCGGAAAGGTTATGGAAATGGGAAAGTCTGTGGAAGACCTAAGGGTGAAGTTTGGCGCGTTGAAAAATACGGCTCTTTCCTTATTGACCAACCCTTATTTCCTCGCCATGGCAGGTGTGGCTGGTGTCGGAATTGCTTTCAAATGGTTCTATGACTACAACAAGGGCATAGAGGAAGCCACACGCAAGACCATGCAGTTCACTGGGCTTTTCGGTGACGAAATGAAATCAGTGAGAAATCAAGCCTTGGCAATCAGCGAGACGTTTGACGTGGATTTTGGCGAAACCTTGCAATCCGCAAATGTAATGAGCAAGCAGTTTGGCATCAGTGTATCAGAATCGCTAAAGCTCTTGCAAGATGGCTTTGTGGCTGGTGCGAATGCTAGTGATGAGTTCCTAGAGAACGTGAAGGAATACCCAACGTACCTGAAGGAGGCTGGATTGAATGCGGAGCAATTCGTGGCAATTTCAACCAACGCCACCAAGCAGGGAATATTCTCCGACAAGGGTCTTGACACCATCAAGGAGGGTAATCTTAGACTTCGAGAGATGACTACCGCAACAGCAGCCGCATTGGATGGCATAGGTATATCAAGCGAGAAAGTTCAGAAAGAACTGCAAAACGGTAGCAAGACCACATTTGACATCATGCAGGAGGTCGGAAACAAGCTGAAGGAGTACCCTGCTTCATCAGCCAAGGTAGGAAAAGCCATCGCAGATATATTTGGAGGTCCTGGCGAGGATGCAGGTCTAAAGTACATCGAGACCCTCGGAGACATTGAGATGAACATGGATAAGGTCAAGGAACAATCCAGTGATGTTGCCAAGGCTCAGGAAAAGCAGGTGGAAGCCAACAAGCGTTTGAAGGATACCGCAAGTGCACTCTTTGACGTTACTGGTGGCGGCTTCGAAATGATGAAGGCTCAGGCGGCAACATTCGTGAGCAACCATCTAACGAAACTATTGAGGGCAATCATCAACCTTTATAACCAAAGCGTGGCATTTAGGGGATTGATTCAGTTGATAGGCTTTTCGTTTAAGTCTGTCGGGCAGGTTGCCTTGTTTGCCTTCAACATCATCATAGATGCCATTAAGCTTGTTGCAAGACCAGTGAGGGGACTGTTGCAGATGTTTGAGGGCTTTTTCTCCTTTGACGTGAATAAGATGCGAGACGGCTTTAACTCCATCTTTTCGGGTCTTGGCAATACTGTGAAGGAGGCTTGGGGAGACTTGAAGAAATTCGGCAGCGGAATGGCTGATGCTATCGTGGGTGGCATGAAGAATACTTTTAACCATGCTAACATCAAGATACCAGTCAGCGCAGATGCACCATCCATGGCGACCGACAATACAAAGCTCAAGGACGGCACTAATATCGCCAGCACTACCCCTAAGACCAAGAAGGAGAAGGCAGCAGCCGACAAGGCGGCAAAGGCAGAAGCAGAGCGAAGGAAGAAGAAGGAAAAGGAATTGCAGGAAGCGATTGCGCTTATCCAGTATAAGTACAACGAGCAAGTCATGGACGCAAAGAAGCGATACCTCGCAGGCATGTACGACAACGAGCGAGACTATAGCAACGAACTTGAACAACTTGAAAAGGACATGGTTGCAAGGAGCATTGACGCATACGTAGCGGCAGGGCAAATCGGAGCGGAAAAGGCGCAGGAAATGCAGGCAAAACTGCTCGGCATCATGATAAAGGCGAAAGCGGACTTGAAGAATCAAGCAAAGGAGATTGTGGACGAACTCAACAAGGAGTTCGAGGAAGCAGAGAAGGCACGCAAGGATGCAAATATATTGGGTGGTGGCACTAGCGATGAGGAGAACGACAACGCAGCCAAGTTGGAGCGGTATAGGGCTTTCCTGGAGCAGAAACTTGCAATGACCCAAGAGAACACGGAAGCGCAGAAGCAGCTCCAGCAGCAACTCCACGACACAGAGGTACAGCTGGCAGACGATTCGAACAAGAAGCAGCAACAGAAAATCGGTGAACGCCAGCAGATGATGGCTGACATGATTTCTACGCTGGGCGATGGACTGTCTAGTTTCTTCAATGAGCAAGACAAATCCTTCCACAACTTCTTGAAATCCATGCTCACATCTTTGCTTGATGCGATCGAGATGGCAATTACGGCTTACTATGCACAGATGTTGGCACATGAGCTGGCAGAAAAGTCGTGGTTTGGCGTTGCCAGTGCAGCAGGCATGATGGCATTAACCAAGGCAGCCTTTGCCGGAGCGAAAGCAGCCGTCAAGGGCTTTTCCACTGGTGGCTACGTCCAAGGCTCTGGAACCGGAACTAGCGACAGCATCCCGGCAAGGCTCTCAAATGGCGAGAGCGTAATGACAGCCAAGGCGACTTCAATGTTCAGTCCGATATTATCCGCATTCAACCAGTTAGGAGGTGGTGTTCCTATCGTAGTAAACAACGGAGGCAGCAACATCGGCATGGATATGCTGGCGGCAGCTGTAGCAAGAGGGTATCAGATGGCTCCTCAGCCAGTAGTGAGCGTGGAGGAGATAAACCGCACCCAGCGTAGAGTGCAGACGATAGAGAATATCGGCAGGATTTAAAGGGTAGTTATTTCTTCAAGATTTGCGTTCTAAGCGGCTTTCGCTTGAAGGTGGTAAAGTTACACACCCAAGGCAATAAAAGCCGCTTAGAACGCAAAATTTCGGCTTGTTTAGAAAAATTAACTGCTTGTGAGATAAACATATTGAAAAATATCGTATCTTTGCAGCGTTTTAAAACTTAAAAATCACGATTCAATGGCAAAACTCAGAATATACAACGACATCGACAGCCAAGACAACAAGTTTTGGTATCAATGGTGGGGTGGCGATTGTGTCTGCTTTCAGGATATAGATGCTTTTGCAGCAAGCATACCGAAAGACGATGATATCATCGATATGCGCATCTTCTGCAATGGCGGCTCTGTGGTCGAAGGCTGGGCGATTTACGACCGACTGCGGCAGAGCGGAAAGAAGATTTCCTGCACCGTTGAGGGCAAGGCAGCATCCATGGCAACAATCATCATGCTCGCAGCACCAAAGGAGAGCCGCAAGGCATACGAGAACGCTGCCTTCCTCCTGCACAACCCATGGGTTCCCGGCTGGTGTTTGGGCGACCAGCTGAACGCAAAGGACTTGAAGAACCAGAGCGAGGAAATGCAGATGTGGCAGGATAAGATGGTGGACGCATACGTAGAGCGGTGCGAGTGCGACCGGGAAGAAATTCAAGCCTTGATGGATAAGGACATCTTCATCAACACCAGCGAGGCTTTGCGCCTAGGTCTTATCAGCAGCACCGTTTCAGCACTCAGCGCAAGCGCATCAAAACGCAACATAGAAAATTTTATTAATTCAAAACAACAAAATCCAAAAGCAATGGAGAAGAAAACAGAAGTAAAGGCTTCTCTCCTCGACAAGATTCTCGCCAAGTTGGGCGTGAAGACACTGGAGGAAGCAGAGCAGGCGGTGGCAGAGCCACAAGCCAAGGCAGAGCCAAAGGCGATGGAACTCAACACAGCAGACGGACAGACACTGACCGTAGAGCGTGAAGAGGGAGATCCACAAGTTGGCGACAAGGCAAGTCCGGACGGAACGTTTGAAATGCCCGATGGCAAGACAATCGTTGTCGAGGACGGTGTAATTACCGACATTCAGACCGCAGACAACACCGACAATGAGGGCGGTGAAGGCGGTGAGGGCGGCAGCGCATCAAGCACCGACAACGACACCGTAGCCAAGTTGCAGCAGCAGGTAGCAGCACTCAAACAGCAGTTGAACGACACCAAGGCACAGCTGGCAAGCGCGCAGAAACTTGCAAAGAGCAAGGAAGACATGCGCATCCTGAATGCCGTGAAGATGGCAGGAGGTGCAGAGAAGGTTCTGGCAGGCTACAGCAGCCACTACCAGCCAGCACAGCGACAGCCAAGCGGCAAGGGCGCAGGCGACAACGTGAACGCTGTCGAGGAAGGCAAGAACGCTATCAAGGAGAGACTTGCCAAGCTCCACAAAAAGGGCAAGAAGTAACAAAGTATTAACCCATTAAATCAATAGAAAATAATGGCAGGATTTACAAAACAGCAGCTTGAGAACCTTAAACTCGAGCCGGAAAACCTCGCAAGCATCAAGGATGCCGTGCAGGAAACCTTCTACAACGATGAAGATTTCTCTTCATTCGTGAACATTCAGAAGGTCAAAGAGAAAGACCCTATCGCTCTTCTCGGAGAGATGGAAATGGTCGGTAAGAAGGGTGGCGGTTGCGACCCTACCTACGAAGAGAAGGGCATCGCTAACTCTCAGAAGCGTTGGGAACTCGGACAGTGGGAGATTCCTATCAAGATTTGCTACGAGGCATTGAAGGGAACCATCGCTGAGTATTCATTGAAGACTGGTACAGCCATTGGCGACCTCACCAGCACCGACTTCATGACAATCTATGCCGATGCACTCCATCGAGCCATGCTGCAGATGATTTGGCGTTTCGGCTGGTTGGGTGACAAGGAGGCTGCATTGGCAGGTGCAGGTGGCGGCAAGCTGACAGCAGACTTAGATGTCAGTAATTTCAACGTCTGCGATGGTCTGTTCAAGCGCATCTTTGAAGCCACAGCGACCAAACATACAGCTATCGCAGCCAACAGCGAGACCACGGCAGCATTGCAGATTTCTGCATTGCGCAAGAGTGGTGCGGCTACTACACTTGTAGACACCATCCTGATGGATGCAGACACACGTATCGTTGACGACAGCGATGCCGTATTGCTCATGACACGCTCGCTTGCTGACGCATTGACCTACGACCTCAAGAAGACCTACCACGACATTATGCCATGGGAGAAGTTGTTCGATGGCTTCGAAGTAGCGACCTATAACGGAGTGAAGATTGCACGTGTCGGCATTTGGGACAGAATGATTAAAGCATACGAGAAGGGCGAGGCTACAGTCAACCTTCCACACCGTGCGGTATTCTGCAACCCTAAGCACCTTATGATTGGTACAGACGCAGACAATTTAATCAGCGACCTCGACATCTGGTTCGACCAGAAGGAGCGCAGGAACTATCTCTATGCTACCGGTAAGATTGGCACGGCTCTCCTCGAAGAGGACATGATCCATGCAGCTTACTAATCTCTCCTAATTTTCAGTTTAGTATTAAGTTATTTTTGACAGTCCTCAACACCCACAAAACGGTGTTGGGGATATAACAATTAAAAACGAATTAATATGGCAACAACTTGCGAGAGCCTTATCGCCCAGGACATCATCATCCCTTGCGAAGACCAAGTAACAAAGGGACTGGAGGGCGATGGACTTATCATCAACCGAGACGACATCGACTTCACCAAGTCCGTTGTAGCGGGCAATATAATTAAAACATTAGTTTTGAAGACTGGCAAGAAAGCATACGCCATCCGGCAGGAGGGCAGCAAGCCATTCACTGGAACCAAGACAGAACTTACCGTTGGTACGTACCGCAACAGCTGGAAGAACACCGTAGCAGTCGTGGTATTGGCAAACACACCTGACGTTTGCGCAAATATCATTGACGGACTGGCGAACGGAAAGTTCGTTATCATCCTTCGTAACCTATCAAAGGGAGCGGACGGAAAGGCAGAGTACCAGGTATTCGGATATGCGCAGGCACTGAAGGCAAGCGCAGGCGAGAACGACAAGTACTCAGACGACACCGAGGGTGGCTGGCTTATCACGCTGGAAGAGGAGAGCGTACCGAAGGCAGCTTATTTCTTCTTCGACACAGACAGCGAGACCACAGCAGCCAAGTATAAGAGCCTTCTGACGGAAGCAGCAGCGTAGCCTATGACATACAAGGAAGCAACAGCCAAGGTCGGGGAGTTGAAGGCACGTTTCGACAGTCCCTTTGATGCAACCGACAAGGCAGTTATAGAAACTCTATATTTCGAGGTAACACGGAAGCGGTTTGTTCCGACAACCTGCCAGCAGTGTTACCACGATGCTTTAATCGAAATTTATCTAAAACTCAAAAAAGAAAAGACAATGCCAAAAACATGTAATTACGCAATGAAGGCAGGCTTCATCATTTCCTGCCCGGATTTCTATAGAGGGAAGATTTTCACGAATGAGAACCTGACCGACAAGGTAGCGCACGAATATCTGACGAAGTACCCACACATGGAGAGTTACTTTCAGAAGATACCCAGCGAGGAACTCATCGAGAACAAGCAGCCGCCAGCAGGCAGCGACAGCGGTGCAGATGATACAGCAGGGAAAGATCCTGCCGAAAAAGCAGCAGGCAGCGACAAGAAGAAAGACCTCGACCAAGCCGAAAAAGCAGGCAAGGAAGAGTAACAAAACAACAAGTAAAACGACACAAACAGTATGAACGTTAAAACAGTTAAAAAGCCAAAGCGAAGGGTTGATATTGGCTACGTCAGCCGATTCAAGATGCAGGCATACGGATATGACAATCTATATCCGCAGAACCTCGCACGCATCACGGAAGCCAGCGGTACGGCAATGCTGTGCCTTAACCGATATGCCCGATTCATTGAGGGCTACGGCTTCGATAGCGACATTCTAGCAGCGTTGGCGATGAACCAGCAAGGGGACACGGCAGACGATTTGCTCAGGAACGTTGTGCAAGACCTCGCACGCTTTGGAGGCTTTGCCCTTCATGTAAACTACAACGTTCTAGGGCAGGTGTCGAGCGTGAGCCACGTACCCTTTGAGAATTGCCGACTGGAAGAGACGGACGACAAGGGGAACGTGGCGCACGTCTTGCTGCATCCTGACTGGGAGCAGAAGAAAACGAGGAACGGAAAGCGGTTGATGGTGAACGAGAAGACTATTGAGCGCATCAACGTCTTCAATCCCGACCCCGACATTGTTTTTGAACAGAGTGAAAACGCAGGAGGCATCGACAGCTACAAGGGGCAGGTTCTGTGGCAGAGCCTAGACGGACAGTTTATTTATCCTACAGCCAGCTACGATTCAGCCATCACGGAGATTTCGACCGATGAGGGACTGGGAAACGTGAAGATGCGAAACGTCCGCAACAACTTCCTCGTCTCCTGCATGCTCGTAACCAAGAAGGGAGTGCCTAAGTTCAACGAGGAAGGCGAAGAGGTGGAGAGCGGACAGATGATTTCCGATGAAGACCTTTTGCAGTTCCAAGGGGACGAGAACACAGCGAAGATTCTTGCGGTTGAGGTTGAGAACGAGGAAGACGAGCCGAAGGTTGTTGCTTTCCCAACGAAGAACTTCGACAAGGAGTTTTCCGTGACCGACAGCAGCGTTATCGAACGCATCTATGCCCAGTTTCACCAAGAACTCTTCTACTCCATCCGCATTGGCAAGCTGGGATTCAGCGGACAAGTTATGAAGGACGCTTACGAATACTATGCAGGCGAAGTGACAACCGAGCAGCGTTTCATCGAGCGAGCCTTCAAGAAGATTTTCAAGAATTGGCACGACCCAGCCATTCAGAACCTAGACCCCAAGCTACAGCCGCTAAAGTATATCAGCAGCGAGGTTGAAGGGAACAACACGATAGACTAATTGATTGAGCCTATGGGAGAAAGAAAACAACTTATCACGGTTGATCAGTTCCGAAAACTGGCACGACCGACCAGCACACACCTAGATGAGGATGATGTGAACGCATACATTCGGGAATGCGAAGATGCGAACATCATACCAGCCATCGGGTATGAGCGGTTCAAGGCAGCGACCGAGCAGGGAGAGTGGGGCGATTCAGTCTTGCCCGATTTCCAGCCTGCGGTATTCCTGGACGGTGGCGAATACTCCACCAAGAAGGAGGGTGATTGCAGCCAAGACGAAACCAAGGTGCAGAAGTACACCAGTGGAATACGCAAGGCACTCGCTTATTTCACGTATGCGAGGCTTTTTCGCGCAGATGGCACAATTATAAGCCGAGCAGGTGGAATGCGCCACAGAGACGATTATTCAGACCATGTTCAAGACGTTTCGAGCAACAAGCAGTACAACGACATCATGGATATGGCAGAAAGATATTTATCAGATGCTCTCGAATATCTCAAGACATTCACCCCGAAAGGGGAAGTGAAGGCACAGCGAGGAACAAGGGCACACATTCACGCAATAGGCAACTAAAAGCACATAAGACATGAACGAGGATATTCAAAAAATGCTCCGTATGGCTGAGCTGATACGAGATGCAACGCAGGTTGGAGAAAACACAGCGGTGCGTGTCGGCACGGAAATTTACGACATCGTTGTCGAGTTAAGCAGGATGCTTGCCATGATGGACGATAAACTGGAGAACGATGCGGTCGTTAGGATTATCAAGAGTGAACTCGCCAAGATAACAATAACGGAAGCGCAAATTGCGGATGGGGCGATAACGGCAGCGAAGCTTGCCGATGGTTCTGTAAAGAACAGACACCTAGCATCCAATTGTGTGACCTCAGATAAAATACAACCGGGAGCGGTCAAACACGACCATCTGACCGAGGACTGTATATCAACTGGAAACATCAGAGACGGCAGCGTGACAGCAAAAAAACTCGGCACGGATATCTACAAGGATATCGCAAACAAAGTGACCGACATCGTGACGAAGGACTTCCCTCCAGCAATCACGGAGGAACAGATAACAGATATTACTAGTAAATAACAATTTAAAACAATAGATTATGCAATTTTTAGACGCAATTGGACTTGCTTCCTTTTGGAAGAAGATTAAGGACTGGGCTAATTCTCGTTTTTTTAGCAAAAGAGGTGGTGAAATTAATCCTGAAAACGGTTTGCATTATGTGATTAACGGAGAACACCTAGGTATAACAACAAGTGGTAGTGAAAACGAAACTATAGACATTTTCAATGTTGATGAAAATGGAATGGAGGCTATAAGTATCGTGAAGACTGGAGGCACTGCAACCCAAGTGTTGATGGCAGACGGAAGTGTGAAATATTTAGGTCTTAACAATGGCATCGCAACCCTTGATTCAAAGGGCAATGTTCCATTAAGTCAATTAGGTAATCTTGATACTACAGTTGCAGAAGTAGTAACTGCTCTTCCTACAACTAATATTAAGAAGCATATTTATCTTATTAAAGATACTGGTGGTGTTACACAGAATCAATATGAGGAATATATTTATACTGGTAATACCAGTGCAACTTATGATGCTTCAAAATGGGAGAAACTCGGAGACTTCCGTGCTACAGTAGACCTTGCAGATTATGCTAAGAAGAATAAAGCAGTGAGTAGCTTAAGGTTTTTTAGTGAAGAAAATCAGGTTAAGTTCTCACTTCTTAATATAGATGAAGGAGAAATAACCAGTATTTACCTGGGGCAAGCTTCAAAGTTGAGAGCTGGTGTTATGACAGCATCAGATAAATCTAAACTTGATGGAATAGCAAACAATGCCAATAATTACTCTTTGCCAACCGCAAGTTCAACCATAAAGGGTGGCATTACCCTTGGTTATCCGCAGAGTGGTAAGAACTACCCAGTTGCGCTTGATAGCAATGGCAAGGCTTATGTTAATGTTCCATGGACTGACACAAACACCACATATGACTTGTCGCCTTATGCTAAGACGGCAGACGTAAACAAGGCACTGGCAAAAAAGGTTGACGTGGTAAGCGGGAAGGGGCTTTCGACCGAAGACTTCACGGCAGCACTCAAAACCAAGTTGAACGGCATCGCCACTGGCGCAACAGCAGACAGTGCAATCCCAATATCGGTAATTGATGCATTAAATTAGAAAGGGGGTTTATATGAATTTCTTAGATAAAAGTGGACTACTGTATCTTTGGACGAAAATAAAAGCAAATTTTGGTACAACTATTGTTAATGTTTCTGATTATAGAACTAAACTAGACAACACAGGAAAAATAAGTATTCCATTTGTCGCAAACCATCAGATTGTTAATATGGATTTGTCGAGTAGTATCAACGTATGCGATTGGTTTCAAAAGGCATCGAAAGGAGGCATCCTGGAGATAGTCTTCGCGGGAGCACAAGGAGGTAACACTTTTTGCTATACCAATAATAATAACTACATGTATAAAATGGAAGTATCATCACACGGTCCAATGCTTAATAAAATTGAATATTTGCAAACGGAATACGATACCTATGCACGCTTAATCAAGATAGATGATACTAAACTTGTTGTTGCAGAGTTTGTTAAAAACAAGTAAAACTAAAATAATTTTAAAATACACTATTATGAGAAAGAGCACTGGTAGAGCAAAACCAGTAACTCCTAAAGCAGGAGTTACTAAAACCTCAAGAAGATATGCTTGTGGTGGTAAACTTGAACTCTAAGTCGCTGACTTTAGAAATTTAAAAGTAAGACAATATGAAGAAGAATAAGAAACAATTACATGAAGCACTGGCTGTGCTTCTTACTAAATTATCATCGGCAAGGGACAATCCCCTGCTGATGGATAACTACGCTGTAAAAGCCTTGCGCACGGTTCTTTTGGATTTTAAGGAATCGGGCGAACTTCACGAAGCATACAAGGAGCAGATACAATCCACGCTGGAGAGTAACAACCCCTGGGTAACTATGATGATGAAGTCAATTGGCGCAGATCCTTCTATTAAGAATGGCATGACCGATGAAGCCATTGACGGAATGATTGATTCGATGTTGGGCAACGATTAAAACATTTTATTATGAATGACAAGGAGAAAGAACTATGGCGAGTTATAGACAACGTAATCAAGTGTTGCGCCATCGAACTGCCGAACGGAGATTTGAGCATTACGAGAGAAGACGTTCTCGGCAAGTCGAGAGCAGAAAACCTCGTAATGACACGATGTATGGTCGTTGAGCAGATGATACACGCAGGATTCAGTATAACGACCATTGCGACCGTATTAAACCGCACTGTTCCAGCAGTGAGACATCTGTGCAAGATGGCTTACACTTATATCAGCACGTCTCGAGTTTATCGACTTGCCACGGCACAAGCGACCTTGCTAAACAAGGACGTAGAGCCGATTTGTGTTTAATCATCCAGCAGAAAACAAAAAGAAAATAACCAAAAGCGTTCTTTGAAAATAATTCGATAAATACCCCTGCACTAACTTTTTGGAGCGAGCCAAAAATCAGAGTAACTTTGCAGCGGATTCCAATATTTGGCTTCCGTAACGTAATTAACTCAAAATTTTATGGCAGACACTATCGAGAAAGTTTATTGCACTGGGGACGGTGGCAATGACAACCTAGCAGCAGCGTTGCTCGCTAGAGGTAGAGACAATGATCCAGCGACTATGCTGGCAGCAATGAACGGTGGTATGGGTGGAGGTTGGAACAACCCATTTGCCTACATGATGATGTTGGGAATGTTCCGATTCATGTATGGCGATGGCTGGAACGGACAGAACGGCAACGTTCAGCGTTCCGAAATCCAGTCTCAGATTGACAGCCTTCGCACTCAGATGAGCGACAACCACAACAGCGACTTGTTGATGGGCGCAATCCAGGGCAACAACCAGGACTTGAAGACGCTTGCGGCTAACTTGAACTGCGACTTCAACGCATTGCAGTCTTCTGTTTGCGGCATTCAGGCAGGCATCCAGCAGATAAGCGGACAAGTTGGTTATTCGGCAGAGCGAGTAATCAATGCCATCTCGCAGGGTAACTTGCAGATGACCATGGCACTGAAGGACTGCTGCTGCCAGACCCAGCAGAACATCATCAAGATGGGCTACGACAACCAGCTCGGGCAGAAGGACATCGAGAACTCAATGCAGCGAGGCTTCGATTTCAACAACCGCAGCATAGAGCGAGGCTTCTCGGCACTAGGCTATCAGATGCAGCAGGACAAGTGCGACATCATCCGCTCGAACCAAGACAACACTCAGCGAGTTATCGATGTACTTAACAATCACTGGCAGCAGGATTTGCAGCAGCGGTACAACGATGCACGCCTGGAGTTGAGCCAGCAGAGACAGAACGCTGAACTTATTGCAGCGTTGAAGACCACCACGACCACAACTGGAGCGTAGGTCTTAACAAAATCTATCAAGGGGCAACTCGCTGTTCTATCAGTGAGACCCCTTTTTGTCTATTTATCGAATTATTTAAAAAGAGCGCATTATGGAATTTAAGAATATACAAAGAAATCACCCGGTCTATCTGCTAGACAAGCAGACGGTGGAAGTTAAGGAAGGCAAGGTCGTAGACAACCAGCCGCACATCAACACTGGCATCGCAACCATTTCCAGCAGCGGACAGCCAATGCGAGACGTAACAATCGAGGTAGAGGGAAAGCAGACCATCTACACCATCCCCGAACACCTCGGAGTAACCTTTGCAGGCGAAATCGTACTGGCAACCGACAAGGCAGACCTTTTGCCCGAAGTCGGGAAATTGGTAAATGAAGCCGATGAGATAATCAAGGCATACGAGCCAAGCAAGGAGCGGAAAGCCAAGGGCGAGGAACTGCTTGCAGCTTTGAACCCGGCAATCAAGGAGAAGCAGGAAACCGAAAAGCGTTTCAAGGCACTTGAGGGCGATATAAGCGGCATTCGTGGCATGGTTAAACAGTTACTCGACAAACTAGGATAGGAGGGCGCACAATGAAGAAAATAATCGTTTTGCGCCATTCTTGCGATAGCGAGGAAGAGCGACACCAGCACCAAGAGAGCGACATCATCCACGGCTTGCCATACGAGAAGGCAGCAAAGGCACTCATGGGAGCCAGTGGGTACGTGGCATACGTTGCCAAGCACGGCTACCACTTCACGAAGCAGCTAGCAATCAAGGCAAGCGAGCAGATGAAGAACGTAGACGGAACGAGCCACCGGTGGACGGTAGACGAAATCCGGCTGGCGACAAACAACGAGATAATCTCCAAGGGCACGACCATCGGGGATATTCTCTATTTGGCTAATATGGCTTATGCGGACTTCTATCCGAAGGTAATCAAGACCGATAGCGACTGCGTACAGTATGCTATTGCCGTAGCCAGTGATCCAGACGGATACGAGGGTATGGCATTCTGCAGGTGGACGGCAGACATCATCGGGAAGGGTGTGACCATCGACTGGGAGAAATTGGAATAACCAAAAAAATAAATTGATATGAGCGAAGTATTTCACGATTTTCAGGTGCACCACCTTTATCTGTGCGCCCTAGTAATTTTTATCTGTTTCGCTACAATTATGATAGCGATGACAATTGACTTGATTGCAGGCATACAGAAGGCGAAGGAACTGCATGTTGCAAGAACGTCAACCGGGTTGAAGAAAACGTGCGACAAGGCGAAGAAGTATTTTCCTACATTTCTCATCGCTGCGCTTATGGACGTTGCTACGTGTATTATCTCTCCCTTTCCTATGTTCTCCATCGCTTGGACGGTGTATCTTCTTTTGTGCGAGTTCAAGAGCATCCGGGAGAAGGCATACGAGAAGGCTGAGATACGCAAGCAAGACCGCACGATGCAGGTGATCCTCGAGAATAAGGACGAAATTGCGAAGGCGGTTGTCGAGATAATGAAGGAAGGTCGAAAGAAAGGAGGAGATAATGAGGATAACTAGAGCGCAACTTCTAAAGGTAATGCCGAATGCAGGCAGCAGGGCAGACACCTACCTTCCAATCATCAACGGATGGGCAGAGCATTTCCACATCAACACCCAACTAAGGATGGCGCACTATCTTGCGCAAATAGCGCACGAATCCGGTGAGCTCAGATACACCAAGGAACTTGCAAGCGGAAGAGCCTACGAGGGCAGGAAAGACCTTGGCAACAACAAGCAGGGCGATGGAGTGAAGTTCAAGGGGCGTGGTCTGATACATATTACTGGCAGGACGAACTATCATAATTACTCTGTCTTCTGCGGCTTCGATGTTGAGAATAACCCCGAGTTGCTGGAGCGACCACTAGGAGCGACCAAGTCATCTATGTGGGTATTCGACAAGTTCGGGTGTAACCAGCTAGCCGACCAAGATAACTTGAAGGCTATCCGAAGGAAGATAAACGGAGGGTACAATGGACTGGCAGCCTGCGAGAAGTATTTGAAGCGAGCCAAGGAAGCCTTGAAAATTAAGGTGCTTGCGTAATAAACATATCAATCTAAAGTTTGTAAAGTATGGAAAATTCAAGAAAAGGGCGAAATTTGCGTTCTGTGGCGTTATTTCTCGCCATGCTTATAATTGCCCCACTTTTGATTTTGGGCTGTTCCTGCGCCAAAACAGCGCAAAATAACACGGTTTATCACGACAGCGCACACACCAGTGCAAGACGTGACAGCGTGAACCAGCGACAGATCCACTGGCAGGACACCCAGCAGCACGACAGCGTATTCAAGCAGGACAGCGTGCTGGTGTACATCAAGGGAGACACCGTAATCAAGGAGCGATGGCACAATCTTACGACCACCAGATGGAAGACCTCGACCAAGACGGACACCATCGTTGGCGATACCTACGTTTTCGTAACAGACACCTTGAAAGTCAAGTATTACGTGAACCGATACAAGACCAAGGAGGTAGAGAAACCAGCGAGCACATGGCATAAGATAAGATTATTAGCTGGCGATTGCGTATTGCTATTCCTGGCACTCGTTGCGGTTTGCTGGATAAAGGAGCGCATCAAGAAGAGAGTTCAATAGGTTCAATCATAATATCTTTAAAAGGGCAGGAAGCGCAGGAGAGCGTTTTTCTGCCCATTTTTTGTGCGAAGAACACTTTTCATTGAGAGAAAAGGGGTAGGGGATATGAGAGTTAGATTATATTCATTCTAGCTAATGCGTGCAGGTTATTATTATATAGAGCGTGGAAAGCGTACCGAAAACGACCGAAAGCGTACCGAAAACGACCGAAAACGTACCGAAAATAGCTGTGCTTACGACATAAACAGCCAATAAAAGTTAAAATATTAATATCTTTCGGGAAAAGTTTTGGTGGAACCGAAAAATATTAATATCTTTGCATCGTGTTTAGGAGATAAGCACAATAAACATTCAGTAACTAAGCCCTAGGCAGCACGGTTAAGCCAGAGAAAAATGAAAAAGTCAAATTCAAACATTTTAGAGTTCACTACAAAGTTCATCAACTCTAACTTCCGTATTAAGGTCTTCGGACGCACAGAGGATGGCAAGAAGATAAACACACTCGTGGGAGTAAGCGGAATTTTGAAGCTCATCGGTGCAGAACTCTTCAACAAGTTCATCAAGCGAGCATTGAAGGCTGGTATGGACGCTTGCCGCTGCGCACTCAGAAGAGGATTGGTTGTAACATTGTATGCTAAGTAATCAAGGGAGGACAGAGAAATGGCAAGAGCAAAATATTATATCAAGAGACAGATGGAAGGAAAGGAAATCGATGAGGTGGCAAACTTCACCCGCAAGGACAAGGCTGAGCGATTCTTGAACAAGCTGTTCAAGGGACTAAAGAAAGCCGACAGACATTATCCATACTGGGTACGTCAAGGTTATTTTAAGTCTGAATTTGTAGGCTTATGCGTGAATTTCAAAACTGAGTATTGGATAGAAAAGTATTAATCAGCAGGGCGCAAGCCCTGCACAAAACAGCAAGATATGAAACAGTACATTTTGAACGGCAAAAATAGCCTTGGGCAAGTTGATAGTCACATCGAAGACTACAGAACCAAGGAGATAATGGAGGAAGAGTTTTCTCGAATTAAGGAAACCTTCAGGAACAACCCACATGCAGAAATGATGGAAGAAGGAGACCGACACTTCAAGGTTAAAATGGGTGGAGTGACATTCAAGTATTACATCACGGAAAGAGAAATTTAAATTTGGTAAGATATGAAGGAATACGACAAGATACCAGCACAAGCAGTGGTCGAGGTAACGACCAGCTGGGGAAGAACCTGCCTGCAAGAGATAGGGCGAGACCTCAAGGAAGGCACGGTGCTCGATGGCTATTATTATCCGGTAAGCAAGGCTTTCGACTTTAATTGGAAGGAAAAGGGAGCAATGCTGTGGATCGGGGACAACGGAAGGCTTGTAAGTCTCGGAGAAGGGCAAAAGCATAAATATATGATGCTATCCCGAATGCTATCCGATTGCAAGTACTTCCTTCACTACCCATACTGGCGACACCTCTATTTCCCGAGCATCGCCCGGCATTGCAAGGAAATGCGCCAGTACTGGCTGGAGTTGAATATCAAGCCGGAGTGGTTATCTTATAAGCAGATCGGCAGGATTGAGCACAAGATGAACAGAATGAAAACCAAGTTGGATAGACAACTGAAGATAGACCATTTAAAAGAGACAGAAGACAATGACAGAACAAGAGTACAGAGAAGCCCTGCACGAAATCAACGTGAAGGCTGAGAACGAAAGAAGAATACTGGCAAGAGCATTTGCTACTGAGCATAGCTCAGTTTTGGTAGGTGATTATATCAGCGACCACTGCGACACGATAAGGGTTGAAAGCTGGGAGATTTCGAAGAGAACCCACGAATACAACTCCTTGCCTTGCCTGGTATATCGCGGTATGACCTGCAAGAAGGATGGCACGCCACGAAAGAACCCGAAGAGGTGTAGCATCTATCAGTGCAACCTCTTGCGAGTAAATGGAGAACCAGTAAAAAATCACGGATATGGAGAATAGGAGAAACATCAAGAGAACGAAGAAGGGTGCAGGCGCAACGGTCAAGCTAGTTGGCATACAGATAGACAACGACCTGCTGCCTTTCCTCAACGCATTACCCAACAAGTCACGATTCATCAATGATTTGTTGAGAAAGAAATTTTTTGGTAAATAATTTGGTGGTTTCAAAGGAAAAGCGTACCTTTGCATCACTGAATGTTTAAAGTGGTCTCCACTTATTACCCCAGCGGCTCGACTTTTTCACCGCTGGGGTATTTTTATGCTCTTTTCCCGGTTTACCCCGAAATTCGCGTTCTGAGCCGCTTACGTTGTAAGCACGTAAAACTATCCCCGAAAACAATTTGAGCCGTTTATGCGGCAAATTCGCAAGAAATAAGGGCTATTTCTTGTTGTATAGCACGTAATCAATAACCCTGCGGTTTGCTTCATCTACTCTCGATAGGTCTGCATTGATGTAGGTATCAGTTACCCGGACACCGAACGAGTGACCAAGCGCAAGCGACACCACATCCTTTTGTATACCAAGATTGAAGGCGATAGATGCCCACGTATGGCGAGCGTAGTACGTAGTAAGTCCTGGGCGAACCTTTGCTAGTTTCTTGTTTATCATAACCGTTGCAGAATCAACATTTTTGAAATGCTCCGAGAAACGAAGCAGCTTCTTTTCCCCTTTGTACTTCTCGATGATGCGGAGAGCTTCTGGATGAAGAAGGATAGAGTAATGCCTACCAGTCTTCGCCCGGTCGTATTCCAGTCTGCCACGGACGATATTCTCCTTTGTCAAGGCAAACAAGTCACGCACATTGATACCAATCAGCAGGAACATCAGCAGGAACATGTCGACCAGTTCATCACCCCCAGCTTCGAAGATAGAGCGGATTTCTTCAACGGACAAATCTCGCTTTTTCGTTGTCTCAAGCCGGAGACTGTACCTGCGGAAGGGGTAGTTTTTCGTCTGCTCATTATCTATCGCCAAGTTGAAGACAGCAGCGATACAGAGCATCCTGCTGGTTCTGGTATTCCTAGACAAACCCTCCTTTGCCATGAACGCATCGAAGTCTTCAAGCCAAGAGCGGTTAATCTCATCGTATGTAAGCAGAGCCGCTTTTTCCTTCCCGATGAAAGCTTCAATCTTTGCCCAAGTGTACTTGTATCTGTTTATAGTATTTTCTTTCAGATTCCTGCCCTCGTAGGCAATGAAGCCATCTCGAAGCAGGGCGACCTTTTCCCTTGCAGGCTCGGCTTCAAGCATGATTAAGTCCCGGAGTTCCCTAGCCGTAATGTCGCCACGGTATGTTTCCCTGCATTGCGCCTTCATCATCATTCTATTATAAAAATTCAGACGGTCAAGAAGGAAGTCGTTGATAGCATCACGATCCGGACGCTTGCGCACCTTGCAAGACCTTTTATCCCATTCATCTTTCTTGCAGTATTGATTGAGGGATATGAAGGCGGTCCCACCGTGATGGTTGACGGCAAGCCGGATGGAGAATGTACCATCCTGCCTTTTTACCCTCGTATCTAGATATAATCTCAGTGTTGCCATAATTCCGTGCAGTATTTATTCAGTTTATTTTCAGCGTTAAGAGCCGCGATTGTGCAACAAGGTGCATAATTGCTACATTTTCAAGTTATCCCAGCATTAAAGAACCCCTTTAAATACTGGGGAAACCAGTAAAGTTGTACTTAAAATCATAATCTTTTCCTTTCTTTTTTATGTTATTATCAATGTTGTTGTTAATGTTTCTATTAATGTTATTGTATAGCTTAGACGATAAAACACAGGAAAAGGTTGCAGGAAAAAACAAAAAAAATCTTTAAAGCTTGCCAGTCCCATTTCTTTTTATTACCTTTGCGGTGTCAGTTCTTAGATAAAGAAATCAAAGAAATCAAGACTTATACAAAGGAATCGTTTTTAACAAGTAAGGAGTCAAGGCTATGGCATTAAAATTATATCCTATAGGAATACAGACCTTTGAGCGAATCAGAAGAGAAGATAAGCTCTATATCGATAAGACGGAATACGTTTACCGGATGACTCACACCAGCGGTACGTATTTCTTTCTGGCGCGACCACGTCGTTTCGGAAAGTCACTCCTGGTCTCTACTATGCAGAGCTATTTCGAGGGAAAGAAGGAGCTGTTCAAGGGATTGGCAGTTGATAAATTAGAAAAGGAGTGGACGGAATACCCTGTCCTCCACTTTGATATGAGCGGTGGCAAGCACATGGAGCCTGAGCAGCTGGAATTGTATTTGGGCTATATCTTGGAAGACTATGAGAAGGAATGGGGTATAACCGAACCACGTATTGGGGCAAATAACCGGCTCATCGATCTCATCAATACAGCTTATGAGAAGAGTGGAAAACAAGTGGTGGTGCTCATCGATGAATATGATGCGCCTTTGTTGGATGTGGCTCACGAGAAAGAGCAACTGGATGTGTTGCGCAATATCATGCGCAACTTCTTTAGTCCTCTGAAATATAGTGAGGCAAAACTGCGTTTTGTTTTCCTTACAGGTATTACCAAGTTCTCGCAAGTCAGTATCTTCAGTGAACTGAACAATATCTCAAATGTGTCGATGGATGATGAGTATGCTGGTATCTGTGGCATCACCAAGGAAGAACTCCTGGAAAATATGTCGGATGACATCGATATGCTTGCTGGCGCACTTGGATATTCCAGAGAAATGATGATTGTAAAGCTCAAGGAGCATTATGATGGCTATCATTTCTCAAAGAAATCGCCTGACGTTTTCAATCCATACAGTCTGCTAAACTGTTTTTCGAAAAAGGAATTGGGGGCATTCTGGTTCAGTTCTGGTACGCCAACTTATCTTA
>OGJO01000251.1_pt1 | contig 39317 bp, 34 predicted proteins | sample 1572121 | NCBI WGS metagenome assembly OGJO01 (sample SAMEA2582081, study PRJEB24529) | metagenome | biome: Human gut stool | place: China | collected 2011
ATTTTCAATTGGTGGAGACAAGCGGGATCGAACCGCTGACCTCTTGAATGCCATTTTTGCCAGGGCCGACGTCCATAAATACCAAAAGTGCTGCAAAAGCCCTTAAATAAAGGCTTTACGGCACTTTTCTTTTTTTACCTAATCTATACTTTTATTAGTAATTTTATGCCAGTTTTTGGGAATTTTTTGGGAATTTTTTCTTATTTCTTATGTAAGCATCAGATGTTATTCCCATTGAATTAACTGTATTTTATTTATATATTTCTTTGCGATGCCCTATCGTTATGATAAGAATAGTAACCTTAGTATCCTGAATTTCGGCAAGAATCCTGTAGTCACCAACACGATAACGCCATTCACCCTGGTGATTAGCCACAAGTGCTTTACCATGCTGCCTGGGATTTCTACAACCAACAAGATTTTTTTCTATCCACCCATAAATCAGCGCCCTAATAGGTTTATCTATCTTTTTCAATGTTTTTACAGCGCCAGCCGTATATTCTACTTTGTATTCCATTTATTCAAGATCCAGCATTTTAGCTACTTCTTGATGAGAGTAAGTAACAGGATTTTTTTTATGGATAGCTATCGCTTTTTTATAAGCACTTAAATCATACTCGTCTTCTATCCTCTGAATGACAGAATCACGTATGAGCTGTGACACAGTCGTATTCTTATGTTTAGCGTAATTTTTTATTAAATTGGTTTCTTCCTCGGACAACCTTAATGATAACGCCATGATAACCCCCTCCTTTGTAATACATTGTAATACACTTTGTCTTTTTAGTCAAGCCACAAGTAAACTAATTTTTAATAACTTCTATTTATCTATAGTTTTGGTATATCCTTTTAATCTATCCTCAATGACATTGACAGCATTTTTCACAGCATAATGATTTAAGTGAGTATAAGTTTTCATCGTAGTCTTAAGATCACTATGACCTAATTGTTCTTGAGTAATTTTAGGGAAAATACCAGCTTGAAAAGCAATCGTAGCAAATGTATGCCTAAGCCTATGTATACCTCTTCCTACTATACCAGCTTTATCGCAAATTCCCCTATATATCCTGCTGAAATTATCAGGATTCACAGGTTTATCTTCTGCTAATTGACGAACTAAATAAACGTCATTAGGATACATTTTTCTTCTTTCTTTAAGCATAATGCAAATATCATCACTAATAATGATATCCCGAATACTGGACTTCGTTTTCGGAGATTGTAGCAAGCAACCTCTAGATGTTTTTACTAAGTTATTTTTCACATGGATCACGTTATTATCAAGATCAATATCCATCCATTGAAGGCCTAGCAATTCCCCTCTCCTCAATCCAGAACTAATACAAAGCTTAATTGCGTATCCATAAAATTCTTCGTCCAAAACATTAAAAAGTTTTTTGATTTCATCTGCGTTTAAAGCATCCACAACAGACTTTTTAATAGGAGGTAATTCGACATCAGTAGTAGGATTATTATCAGTATAACCAAGCTTGACTGCTTTATCAATAGCAGTGGAAAGAACATTAACTGTACTTCTTATCGTAGAAGCAGATAGCCTTTTGTCGTGATACATAAAATTAATAAAATTTTGAATCCTCGATGTTGTCAAAGAACGTAAATGATATCCTTCGAAATAAGGATATATATATGCTTTATACAAAGATTCATATTGATCTAAAGTAGTTTGCTTTAAATTGACACTTTTATATTCCCTTAAGAATTTATTGATCCATTCATTAAGATATATATTCTTTTTCTCAGTACCAACTTTACATTTACCTGATGCTATATATTTTAATTTTTCTTCCAGTTTAGATTCAGCTGCTTTTTTCGTAGTAGCATTACTTTCAATTCTATTTGGTTTCCCATTATCAAGTTTTCCAATTATAGCAATACATCTATAATAAACTTTACCATTTTTCTCATATTTATAAGTTTGATATTTTGCCAATGTCGTTCACCTCCTCCATAAAAAGTTTTTGTGATCCACATAATGATATGCAGATCACAAATTCAAGATAAAAGCACCATATTTATACAAAATCTTTCTCTTCTTCAGCAATTTTTAGCCATCGTTCCAACTTGTTGCAATCGATTCGCCAATTATGACCTAATTTTAACGAAGGAAAGCCTTTTGCGTGAACAAGATTATAAGCAGAAGACCGCTTTATGTTTAAAAAATCGGCTAATTCAGCTACCGTAAAAAATCTTTTTTCCATTAAAATTCACCTCCTTGCCATGCTTATACCAAAAATATCTTATTTTTTTGGGATTCAGCAATTTTTGTACTAAAAAAATGTAATTTTTGTTTCGCCTATGCGTTTCTGGAACTCATCTTCGGCTCTAAACAAACCGTCTGCTTCCATCTGCTTTATTTTTTTAGTATAACTTTTAAAAAACGGCGCATTTTTTAGTTTCCACAAGTCCATGCTGCTAATAAAAGTGGCTTTATGACATGCTTTATAAACGTCGTGTCGCTTTTTTATATCACAGATTTTAAGCGCTCGATAAAGCGTTGCCCGTGATATCCCCAAGTCATGAACAAGTTCAGGAATGATATAATACCGTGACGGGCGTGAATAAATTTTCCTAATTTTCGACACCTCCGTTACCCTGTGGTTCCATTTCATCTCGTAAAATTCCTGATGTTAAACTGCTTATAGTCTCCGAAAATATATTTTTAGGAAATCTAAGCATCCGTAAAGAACGTCCTCCCACTCGAAATTTTACAGTAGAACTCTTTTTAGACGCTACAATAAATTTTTCAGCACTTAGCTGCCTATACAAAGCATTACGGGAAAACTCAATCTCGGTATGATTCATACGCTGGAGTCTTAAGTTCACTTCGGAAATAGCTTTATCCGGAAAAATAAAAACATTTTCCGCATTATAAAATCCGACAATATTTTGATTTTCTCCCCATTGATCATCTGACAAACACTGTAACTTCAAGGTCCCGTCTTCGATCAACCCTTTTAATGTCTCAACAAAAACAGTCGCCGCCATTTCATCTGTCGTAGCTATGTACATGTCCAAACAAACAGCTTCTAACGCTTGCTTAAACTCATTATCAAGTTCTTTAAGGTCCAAAAACTCTGACACCAACTCCCAAACAACTTGCATAAATGCAACTGTTTCAGCCGTTCTTCCGTGATGAGCCTGAAAAGACTGTCGATATCCATTTGCCTTAGCTAGTAATTCTGAACGATCCAAATTCTTATTTATCAAAAACTGTATCCAGCCGGCCATAATTCCAGGAAAGTTCGTAGCCATTTGTTGGGCATGAGTAAGATGCTCGCTGTTGCCACGTTCTTGAATTTGTAAAAGCAGCATCCTAGCTAAAACAGAAGCTTCACCAAGCGCAGGATAATCTTCGCCAGTACAAATCAAGTTTCCTCGAACATAGTATTGACCCCTCAAAGATGTGTCCATATTCATTCTCGCACGTCCTTGGCGATCACCTGTTCCTTGAATCAGCGCGACAACTTGCTTTGTATTAACGGCAATCTGCTTATAATCATCAACGACAAACGGGACGTCTTTCAACATGAAACCAGCTTTAGTAATTGCGTTTGCAGTGGAGTTAAAAGATTCAAAACCGGCACCAACGAAATTTCCAAAAAACGACATCATGACTTGGCTAAAGCTGGTCTTATAGCTGCCGGTAATGCCCGAAAGAAACAGGACTGACGGCTTAATATTGGGCATAATCCCATATAGCGGTGCACTAAAAATATATGCCAAAAAAGGCAAGGTTATTTTATATGGAAACACTTTCAATAAGTCGTTGATAATGCTTTCCCGGATAGCAGAAATATCATCTGGGAATCGTTGAAGTACATAACGGCATAAATAATTAGGATTACAACCTAGTTCAACGCGCTCGTCCGAAAAATCACGGAAGCCCTCTCTATCAACAACGCCATTCGCAACAAAAAACTTCGTAAAATCTTCTGACCAGCCCGTATATTGCTGAACGTATTCTGTTTTCAAAGAGCTTTCAGACAAACTAATAAGCGCCTGCCTTAAATCACCTATTTTCTTCGTTTGAGTACAGGCATGGGCACCCAATACCGCAACAATGCTTGAATTGAACTTCTGATCGACTGTAAAAGCGTCGGCGTCAATAGTTACCAGACTTCTATTTTTACCTGCTACTTGAGCGAAAAAACGAATTTTCCGCTCTTCTCTGAGGCCGTCTTTCAAAATGACATCAGGAAGCAACGCTAAAACCACAGGCGAAACTTTTTCCCAGTATTCCAATCCAGCTTTATCAATAATTTTTTTGTAAGTACCAAAATCTGCAGCAGATTTAGAAATTTTAAACTTTCCATTTTCACTTCTAGCAGCGGTAAACTCCTGTATCAACACTTCTTTTGCTATCCCCAGCCCTCTGGATAAGATTTCAGCGTATTTATCAAAGTCCACAGGTCTTAACTTCTTGCCAAAGTCAACCGCTGCATGCAAAATGCGTAACTTTTCTGCAGGAGCAGTTTCTTTTTGATGCGCTCGAGAAAAATTATCAGCAATAAATTCAAATCCTAGTTTCATATTCTCTATCGCCTGGGAAATATAACCCCACGTCCTGCGTTTGCTATAATCCGCCGGATCTTCACCAGCCTGATAATCTTCCGGACTCATCACGTATGCATACGGCGATTTCTCTAAAATCTCTTCCACAAATTTTACTCCCGGGACGTCATTATCAGGCCACAAAATTACTTCAGTTTCATTTTTTTCAAGCTGAGTGACAGCTTTAGATAAATTTGAGCCACCGCCAAAACTAGCGATTGCAATTTCATTCAGGTCAAAATCTTCAATACTGCTTCCGTCTTCACGATATAATGATGAAATGACGCTCATGACATCAAATTCACCCTCCATCAGCAAGATCGACTCTTCTCCGTAAAGGTTCCGAATTGGAGAAAAATAACCAAAACGTTCTAAACCGCCCGAACGAGCCATGCCCAAAATGTAAATCCGTTTGTTTCCTGTAGTATAAAAAACATCACGGATTTTTATAAAATTAAACAAGCCTGTTCCGTCTCTGTAAAAGAAAGCAAGATAACCGGCCGCATTTAATTTACCAGGCGGCAATAACGTTTCCCGAACAACATTTTCATCCACATTATTTTCCATCATCCATTCGTCTACAGCCAAACGTCCCGGATAAAATCCTACAGGCAATTTACTAAAAAGCTCTCGAGATACACCACGTTCTCCAAAATATTGTCGCAAATTTCCAGCTTGCGGCGAGTTCACAAGCAAATTATTAGCCCAATCCAGAAATAGGCATATAACTTGGTGCCTCGCGATTTTTCGTTCCATATCTGCATCGGCAGCAGCTAACCCTGTCTCGACCAGCCAGTAATACGCTGCCTGACGGTCACACCCCTGAGCAGAGACCACAGCCTCCACCATGTGCCCACCGATTTTCTCTGCGAAGCAGTGCCAATTTGCCCATCCGTCATCGCCAATATACAGTGACAGTGAAGGCGATCTATCCTCATGCATTGGGCAAATTCCCGTCATCCGGCTGCCATCCGAAGATTCATGCCAGTCAAAAAAATGTTTCGGAAAAAGTTTTTCAAAAGTTGTTTTTAAATTTTTTAGACTCTTCATTTTACCACTCCTTTTGTTTTTTATAGCGAGTACGAACATTTTTGCTTTTTTAAAAACACCGCCTTTATCAAGCGGCGTTTTTGTTCTTTCCCGTTTCTACGAATATTATATTTTCATTTTTATCTTTTGTCAAGTATTTTTTTACATTTCTAACGCAATGGAATTTACCGCCATCTCCGCTACTAATCTAAGCATTTCTCCGCTTCTGACACCTTGCCCCTTCAGATCTACTCCCATTTCCTGCAACGGCTCCAGCGCTAAGCCACCGCTAAGCCATGCTTTTACCGTATCATGATTGTAAATAAATTGCATCCACGCATCAATTTCCTGTGCAAAATCCATATCTGCGCTTTCCAAGGCTTTCAGTACTCTTCCTATACTTTTCAGCCTTTCTTGCAGTTTGTACATTCCCTTAAATATAAAGGCGTTGCCTCCAAAATCTCTTTCTATAATATCAGTTCGCTCTGCTATGAAGGCATAGTTATGCGGCAAAAAGCTTCCCAGTCCCTGGCCGTAAATTATCCTGCTTTCATCTGCCATTTCTCCCGTTGCCTTCTTAAATGCTTTTGTATTGCTAAAAAGTCTCGTCCGTATACTGCCATCTATTATCTTTTGGAAATAGTAACAGGCTATACACACTTTCCATGCTACTTTAAAATCCAGATCATTTCTTATGCCGTTACTCTCTTCTATATATCTGACCAAATCATAATCATAGGGCAATCTTTCCACAAAGGTTTCTACAAGCAAGTCTTCCTGTACATATTTTGATTCATAGCTATCTATTACATCCTTGGCTACTGCAAAATAAAGGTTCTTATTTGGCAGCCTTGATGTGGGACTAAATCCAACAAGGCAATTGGATGCAAGCATTATTGCTAAAATCTCCCGAAGTGTTTTACCTGTATAAAAATTCTTACTGCCTTTTGTTCCGTCATTAATATTCGGGAAATCTATTGCTTTTGACGCTATCAGTCTATTTAAGAGATTCCTTGAAAAATACATGTAACCACAGTTAACCGCTACCATTTCTATCAGCTCTGACGTCATGTATAGTTTATCTTCTGCAAACAGAAAATTACTGTTCATATTATCACTTCCTCACATTAATTCGATATTATCACACCTGTCCTAGCTTGTCAAAACTTCCAATTTGTCCATTTTATTTTTTCTGAATCAAAAATCTGGAACATTGATTCTATCGATATTCTCAGCAAAGTTACGACATTGTTCCACTTTTAATATATTTTATTTATTTACTTACTAAAAAACTTTTACTTATATCATATTCATATACAAATTTTTTATTATGCTATTACTGAACTCTAAAAAAGCTGAAATCTGGAACAAAACAACAAAATCGCAATAAAACCGTATAAATTTTGTTCCAGTCCTATATTTTATTTTTTATCTATAGCATCAATAGTTTTCTGAAAGCTGCTGCTAAAAATTTGTTCTTTGCAACAATTTATTCCTCCATATATAAATGGTTCATCACTAATTATAAATTCTCCGTCCTTATATTGCAGAGAATATTTGGCCTCACTTTTTAGAAATTGATACCAAAGGTCATTTCCCACAAGCTGAGCATAATCGATTTCCTTATATGAATCGACCAGATCATGAGTGATCTCAAAGGATAACAGCTTTAAAAAACTTTTCTTAGGTTCCAACACATTTTCTCCCAGCGCACAAGCCGTTAAAAGTACTGCTCTTAACCCCAAGACTTCAAACACAGGCCACTGCTGTGCTTTATACCGCGTTCTGCTAAGTTTTTTTATCACGCCTATTTCAAGCAACGTATGAAAAAGCAATTCGACATTTTCTCTTTCATCATCTTTATTACAGATTACCTCTCCCATTATTTCCTCCGGTGTAAAAAAAGCATTACGTTCTGCATATCCCCCAATAACTTTTATCATTTCAACTACATAGGGAAATGTTAAGGCCAGCATACAACGATGTATCTCAAAAGGTAATAAATAATTGATATTTTCTTTTGCTATTTGTTGGATATACTTCTTAACTAATCCATTCGTACCTTCTGTATTACCCCAAATATCATATAATATCTTTGCTGTCTGCTCACGTTCAGCTTTACTTTTAAATTCCTGTTTACAACGATATTCCAAACCACTTTTTAGCCCAGCCATATTATTGTTATAATATCGTAGCATGTAAACCATATTATCTAGCCATTCGCATTTTATTTTTTTCATAATTAATTGCCTCCAAGTACTGATATTTAGACAGTTTTACTTCTATCTAATACAGATTATACCTGAAAACAACCCCTATACTACACTTCAGCCATACAAACCTTAATTCTTGCCTCTGCTTCTCCTTATACATATTACAAACTTTTTATTTAGAAAAACAGTACCTAAGTACTACTATCGGTACATTAGATACTGTTACATGCTATTTTATAACATACTGTTGATTTAAATACTCGCCCTGCATATCCTGAACACAAGCACTTATATCATGAGCTATACTTTTTGCACGCAGGCGATTTATTCCAATACCTTTAGCTACTTTTAAAATATCCTCTAAGCTAGGATTTCTTCCATTTCTTTATATAGACGTAGCATGTTCACCACCTATCGAATAGCTGTAAGTAAGATCATACGCAAGCGATAATACCCATCTCTGTTCCACTTCATCATATAAATACGAAAAATTTTTAGAATGGTCATCTCTATTATGAACAAAAACATTAAAACACATCATACGGTAAAATTTTTCAACTTCTATAAAATCCTTACACAGTGTTAATGTAGTTTCATAAAAATATCATAATCAAGGTTAGGTATTCGATGTGAAGTTTCTAATATCGCCTCACAGACAACATATGTACTTTTTTAACGCGCCCTCTTGAACTACTCTATCAAAAAGCCTTGTCCCAAAATAACCAACTCGCTGTGATGATGGAAATAGTCTTACTTCACTTATCTCAATACCACAATTTTTAGCACAGAGAGAATATTCATATTCCTGCTTGCCTATATTATCTGTATCTTCACTGGAAGGGAATTTTATAATCCATTCCTCTACATCTACAATAGTCAAGATTTTTGGGCATGCACCACCAGACGAACCACCTAATTCAAATAGTTCATCAAGATTAAATGAAAATATGATTGAGTTTTTTTATTTTTATAACATTGATTATTCTTCATATCGATACAAAAACAAGGTACTTTTCTTTAACTTTAAATGTTAAGAAAGTACCTTATTTTATTGCAGTACCGTTATTTACTTACACTATCCATCTTGAAATCACTTATTCTTTCATAAATATTTACTCAATACTATCCAGCCTATCCAAAGAAATCGTCCCATCATCATTTGATGGGTGCCTTAATTTACGAAGTGCTTTTCCCTCGATTTGCCGAATTCTCTCACGGGTAACATTGAACTCCGTACCCACTTCTTCAAGTGTTCGTTCGCGTCCATCGAACCCGTATCTTAAACGGAGAACTTGTTCTTCCTTCGTTGTCAGCTTACTCAGAATAGAAGCAACTTCCTCTTGAAGCGTTTTCTTTTGAACAGCAGACAGGGCATCTTCATTGGAGAGAATAGTTTCTGAGGAGAGATTGCCTAATATCGTGCCAATGTTTGTGTCTCTGGGAGAGTCTTCATCATCTTCATTTACATATAGTCCAAGAAGATCCTCTATTCTGGCATCAGAAATCATCTGATCAAGGACCTTTTTCGCTTCTTCCAAAGAACATTCAATTTTTTCTAGAACCACTGAAACTGCATAAGCACAATTTTTCAATCGCTCGCAACCTATACAACCTTGAGATTTCAGTAACGGATACATGGTGAAATATCCCTCTTTCTGGTGAATGGGATAATAAACTAAAAGTCGCTGCGTACTTTGTGCGCGAGAAATATTTTGAATAATCCAAAGAGATGCGTATGAGGCAAACGCTCCTGATGTGTCGGGATCATACTTGTCTACCGCTGTCACAAGACCTATGCAAGCGTATCCTACGGCATCTTCTATGTCCATATCATATGTTTCCGCTCTCTGTAATGCAACGCGCAGAGCTATCCGCAAGTGCATTTCAATCATTCGTTCTCTTGCATAGGCATTGCCATCCACAATTTGGTATTTGAGTTGACCAATTTCCCCTCTTTGTGGAGGAATCACTGATTTCACATAAGATACGAAAGATTCAAGAGAAGGACTAAGTTCGATGATGCGGGTATACACTGCATCATAATCACTCTGCGCAAAATCATCGAAATCATCTTCTTCGGAAGAAACATTATGGGCAGGAGCCTCGCTATACACAAGGATTCCGCGAGTTGTAATAGAATTGCTGAGCCAATCAAAGTCTTGAATAGGGAGGGAATATTCGTCCGCACAGTCCATGATATTCTCAAATGTTACATAACCCTGTCTTTCAGCAAGTACTATCAGATTCTCGTATGCCGTTTGACGATTTTCCATCCCCATTCACCCCATCTTTACTTAGAACATAGCTTCAAAATATCGTCGCTGGACATTTCATCGTTGAATTTTTCTTGAAACTCTTCAATAAAGTCATAAAGCCTTGTTACATACTCATCTGGTGATGAAACGCCTTCGATGAGCTTTTCGTAAAGGACATCAACACCTCCGCGAACATAACTGTCAAAGCGAGCTTCATCAGCATGATTTTCTCCCATGTGCCTAAATGCCTTGTCAATACGCACATCCTCGTTAGGCTCATATGACTTGTCAAGCAACATGATCAATCTAAAATTGAAGAGAAGCTCTTCCTGAGAATAGATGACGCGATCACCCATAACATTTTGGTTGTAGACCTGATTTGTTTCAGGATTTCGGGTATCATCTAGCTCAGCAGTTCTGCCATAGAGGAATCCGACTAAGGGCGCATTTGCGTACACATCGACATTTCTGTCAAACAGCTTAACCTTACTATTGCTATCAAAAACGCTTGTTAACGCATCCACACGAACAGCGTGTCTGCCACGAAAACGATATTGCTTGTCAAACATATGCGCACCCCCTTACACTAACACGGTTTCAAATTCATTTTTCTTATCAAAATAGTGCCGACAGCCGATCTTGTCACCCATATACTCTTCGGCAAGCTCACCATCGGTATCTTTGATAAAGATAATAACTTGCTCTGCTGTATTGGGAAGTACCTCGCAAACAGTCTTGATACGCCGTTTATCGAAAGCAGATAGGGGAGCATCCATCACCAGAGGGTAAGGCTCAGAAGACAGGAGCTTGGCATCATCATCCGTAGCATTTCTGTTATCACGAGCCATCTTTATAATGCCAGTGATAAAGGCAAAGATTACCGAAATGCTCTGAGCAGTGGATGTTTCGACATCACCATCATAATCATTTGCATATACAAAAATGTGGTATTTCTCATCAATGGTTAAGTACAAGCCACCTTCATAAATCTGTTTGAATATTTCATTAATGGTAGTTTCCAATTTGCTGCGGATTTCAGCCTCGCTCGAAGCATAAACTTCAAGAAGTTCTTTATAAATACGTTCAGCGTATGTCTTGTAGATCTCAATTTTCTTGTTTTTATCATCCAGCAAGGTAAGATTTCGACGCTCTGTATCTGCTCGTTCAGCCTCAGACTCACAACCGCCTTTTCTCAAAAGGATACGATCCTTTTCGGCTCTACTTTCTCTGACAACTTTATCACACAGTTGAATCTCGCTGTTGATTGCCCGAACTTTACTCCGAACATCCTCGCTACTAAGCTTGCCTTCAATAATATGCAATTCATCTTGAAGATCGGTGACTTCTTCGTCCTGCTGACTTATCACAACAAGATTATCGCTGATATGGGAAAACAAATCCTGTTGTGCGTTGGCGCGGCTCTTTGCCTCCTTTTTGAAGTCGCTAATAGTATTACTTATGGACTGTGGAGGTAAAAAGTCAATAAGTGCCTTAACTTTGGAATATGGTACTGAGCCTTCATCCAAATGTGTTCCGCAAATACATACTTTCTGATTCAGCAAATATTCGATAGTTTTTGCGTGCATGAACGGTATATCCTTACCGGTGAAGTCTTTATCAGACAGGAATTCAAGTGCACGCAACATAAGAACAGCGGAGAAGAAGGAACTCATGTTGCTGTTAAAGACCTTGCAAATTGCTTTAATAACATTTGCTTTGGAGTCCTTCGCTCTTGCAATCTTTTGGATCAGCCGTTCCTTTTGGCGCTGTAATTCTTCGCCTTCTGCGTACTGCTTGATTTCCTCAATCTTTTCAGCTTTTCGCGCACTTGCTTGCTCTATTTGACCTTCCAGTTCTTCCAATCTTGCATCAATCTTAGCTATTTCTGCTTTGCATCGTTCGATAGTTTGAGTATATTCTTGTATTTTGGAGTTGCTGTGAGAGTCATAGCTGCTCTCGTAACTACCGATAACACTAAGTCTGGATTTGGGATTAAAATGCTGAATAGCACTGTACATAGCATTCAATCCAAGAAGTCCCTTTACTGCTTCTGCAAAGTCCGTGGCTTTCTTTCCGGTTGAAATGTCTTTACTCATTTTTTCGATTCTTTCACCATCAAAGAAGAAATATCTGGACAATTCTTTAGGGAGGATTCCCTTAACTTCACTTTCACATTGCGACTTCTTGACATAGGATGTATTGCCATTTGCGTCTTTAATTGCAATATCAAAGACCGTATTATCGCCCTTGATGCGGTTAGAATAATCTTTGTGGTAAGTCTGCTCCCGCATAAGCGTATAATTTACAGTTCCGTGGCGCAGCTTGAGTATGACCTGGACTTTGCTTTTTTGACCCGGTTTCATTTCCGCTGCGACAAGCTTGTTAAGCATATTTTTGTCGGAAAATTCGGTCTCTCCATACATACACCAGAAGAATGCTTGGGCGAAGGTGGTTTTACCTGTGCCGTTTTCACCAATTATGATTGTAACATTTTTCCCGTTTTCGCCCTGTGCAAAGTCGATGGATTCATGGCTAAACTGTCTAAAGTTTTCCAGTGTTATCGATTCGAGTAACATTGCGCTTCCTCCTCGATCTGCTTCTTAATCCAAGCGACCATTTGTTGATCGGTCATAGTCCTTGTTTTGAGATTCTGATTTTCTTGAAGGATAATCTTGCGTTTCAGACGCTCAACAGCCTTCTCGTTTACCTCAATCTGTTCCATACTCGAAACCGCCTTCCTCCAATTCTTCGTCGATAATATGATATGCCTCCTGAATGTCCCAGATCAAGTTGTTCGCATCCATTGAGTTCTGGGATAAGCGTCCAAATTCTTTTATTCTTGCCAGCTCATTCTTCACAAGGGTTAAATCTCTCTGCGCCTGTTCAGTCGTTAGCGATGATACTGAATCAAGAGGTCGTGGCAAGGTCACAAAGTCATAAATCACCGCATAGGGTTTGCTTGGCGCTTTTCTTAGCACACGACCCCGGCGCTGGATATATTCTTTGGGATTTGTTGTGTTTGCCAAGATAAACGCTGTCCTGATGCCCGGAATATTAACACCTTCATCCAAACACTTGATTGCCACTATTGCTTGAAGCCGATCTCCACGCTGGAACTGTTCTTTAATTGCAGCCCTCGTTTCCATATTTTCTCTGGATGTAAATTGAGCTACCTCCATACCAAACTCATTGCCAAGAATACGAGTAACTGCTTCAATTTGCCGAATATCTCCTGTATCAGAGGATGTATGATCGGCGTTTTCGTTCAACACATTGGTTGCACCACAGTACACCAGTATATTGTTATCATGAATATATGGCTTGATCTCGTCTCTGAGAGCATCGAGTTTTTCCGATGCACCGGCTACAATCCTTGCGCGTTTCAGGGCCAGAATCTCACCATGCTTGTTAAGTTTGTACTTTCCGTTCTTGCCTTTAATGACACACTTTGACATTTCATAAGATAGTTGCTCATATGCTGCCAGCTCGTCATCGTTTAGATGAACAACAACAGGATAATATTTGTATGGTGTGAGCTTATCCTCTTCTATTGCTCGATCCAAAGAATACTCAATGCACTTCTTCCCAAAGAAGGAATATAGAAGCGCAGTACCTTCTTCGTCGCGATGCCTTTCAAGAGTAGCAGACAGAGCCAACCGGTATGTAAATCGATCATCCAATAATCTTGCATAGGAGGCCGCACCGAAATTATGTGCTTCGTCAACAACAAGCAAGACCGGTGAGTGTATCTTACTTATTTGCTCCTGAACATAATCATTCGTAAATGTAGCGTTAGTACATACAAAGCAGAAAAAACTTTTGTCTGCTCGAATCTTTTGGTCACGCACAGCTTTTGATAAGCGTTGTTTCCAGTCTTTCTGTGGTGAGCTGCTATATCCGATGATAGGCTTCATATTAAAGCGGACAATATCCTCAACCCATTGCTCAACAAGATGTTGATAAGGACAGACGATTATAACCGCCAGTTTGTCATTCAAATCTTCTGAAAGCTTTGAAATTGCACCAAGTCCAGTAAATGTTTTTCCGGTACCAGTTGCCATATCAAATATACCGTGACAGTTTTCTCCTACCCATGAGGCAATAGCCTCTTTTTGATAATCATGCAAAGAGATATTTTCAGGTGTACGGGGACCTATGGCACTTATTACGATTTCAATATTTCCATCTTTCAGTGTGCAGATCTTTTTCTCCTTCGGTGGAAACTGCTCTTTATCCAAATCAAAGTTAGGTGGGGACTTTCTGTATTTTTCAATAAAAGCTTGTGATATACTTGGAAATTCCAAGACTTTGATATTAGGTTCACTGTCATTCCAAATAGAGAAAAAAGCGTTCTCTTTTAGCCTTACACGGTCTGCTTCGTTTTTCTCGCCCCAGCTTCTAAAAACATCTATTGTTTCGTAATTGATGGACATTGCAGTTGCAGATTCGTTCATCGAGCCAGAGAAGGCAACAACATTTCCTTCACCGTCTTCAATAAGCCCCATCTTTTCATGGTACATTCCAATACCGTTTTTTTCTTCTGTGTATGCGATGCGAATGTCCAGAATCCCATCAGCAATCAGGCAAGCAAGAAGGTTAAGTCTCTGCATGGAGTAGTAATCAACTTGCTCCCCGGTTATTTGACGGAGGATAGCCCTTTCGATAATACTATTGCGTTCTGCATATCCCTTTTGAATAGCTTCTATATCTTCATCAGAGAGGTACGGCGAAGCAACAATCTGTATTTTACCTCCATTTGAAGCCATAGTTGCTATCCCTTTTGTGATCTCTACAAGAGAAGATGAGGAGAAGAAGCCGACTGCTCTTTTGTAGACTTTTGCCTGTTCCAACAATGGGATATAAAACTCCTGAACGACATTATCTATAAGGGAACGATATTCATTTTTTACATAAACATCCTGTAAGCTCATGATGCGATCTCCTTATAGATTATCATTGATGTCATCGAGGGCTTCTCTCAAAACATCAAAGTCTTCGTCATTGGTAAAGTAGTTCACACTAAACCGTACTGTTCCTGCCGGAAAAGTATTAAGGAACTTGTGCGCAGCAGGAGCGCATTGCAGTCCTGTACGAACAGAAATGTTTCTTTCACTGAATAACTGTCCTGCGGTGTCACTGCTTATATCGTCAAGCACACAAGAGACAATTCCAACATAGTCGTGCCCGTCGCAGTTTCCAATAACGGAAACAAAGTCATATTCATTAAGGATCTCAATCAGTCGCGCTCGGTTTTTCAACTCTGCGGTGGCAAGATTGTTTATTCCTTGTTGCAATATCCACTTAACTGACGCATTTAGTCCAACTACTCCAATAGTGTTCATCGTACCAAATTCAAATCTCTCTGGTAACGATGCCGGCATATCTTGGTTTGCAGAATCGAATCCTGTTCCCCCAAAGAAAACTGGTTCAAGGTCAATGTTTGGCTTCATCACAAACCCTGATATACCGGTCGGCCCCAACAGTGTCTTGTGACCAGCGAACACCGCAAAATCGAAAATGTCGTTTCCAATATCACAGTCAACGAGACCTGCCGTTTGAGCCATATCCAAAAGAGTAAGCGCGTGAAACTCTTTTGCCAGAGTAAATATTTCTTCGACCGGTGCAACGAGACCAATCACATTACTCGCGTGACTGACTATGACTAAATCAGGCTTCGTATTTTCAAACTGGAATCTGATCCGTTGAATATCATAACAAAGAGCCTTATTTACCGTTAATTCAACTACTTTAACCAGACCCCTTGCCTCATAATGGTGTAGGGTTCGTGTCACTGCATTGTGTTCAAAAGGGCTTATGTATATGTTTCTTGCACCATTTTCGATAATCCCCTGAATGATAATGTTGAGAGAGATGGTGGCTGATGGCTCAAAGACAACTTGTTTTGCAGGACAATGAAGAAGTTGTTGGATGGCTGTTCTCGTGTCATCCACAACGCTCTTTGCAGAACTTGAAAATCCATAGTTTCCTCGTCCAAAGCTACCACCAGTATGGCGCTGAAACCGATCCATACTCTGATAAACGATTTCAGGTTTAGGGTAGGTAGTTGCAGCATTATCAAAGTAAGCCATCAGCTTACCTCCTTAACATAGTTTTTGCAATATTTCCATGATAATCTGACGCTTTTCCTGTTCTGAAAGGGCGTGTCCCATGGAATCCAGCGATTGAGTGATTTGATTGTATAGAAGTTTACCACGGTTACTGTGTGCTACTCGTTCAAAACTCTTGGTGATAGCAGATCCGTCAGCATTTACAAATGTTACCTTGTAGTTAGAAGAATCGACGTTTTCTTGTACGGTTTCTCCCTCATAGCTTTGAGCGGTTTGCCGGTATTGTTTTAATTTACTGGTAAATGTGTTAAAAGTGCTATCATCCCAGTCTTCAATCCTCAAGCCTGTTGAAGCCTTTGCCAAACGGACAATGAAAGAGTCTTCATCATTTGTAACTGTTCTAAACAGGGCAAGGCATTTATCCGTACCATCAGCAAAGATGTGATTGAACACAGAAGGGTTTAGCGAGTCACACCACTCCTGAATAGTAGATGCCAAGGACATTTTCTTAGCTTGTGCCTCATTCTGAGATAGCATGAGAATCTCCTTAGTCTGAGCAATCAGAGAATTTCTCAAATCATAAATAAGCCTGTCAATGAAGCTTTTCGATGCGATAATGTTTTCTGCTAAGCCCGCCGAAAAAGCCCCGGTATACCCGTATGCTTTGGGGAGCTTATCAAAGAGCAGTTCATAGCTGCTCGTATTATGCTTTAATAGCTTTAACAATGATAGATGTCTGCCATCAATTCTTTTTCCGTTAGGCTGGCACTTGATTTCTTTCGCATACTTAGGCAGAGACATAACCCAGCGTCTCATTGCATTTGCGATGTAGTCGTAGGTGTTTGCTCCTTTTTCTGCATCAATGATGTGATTCGCAAATGCTTGAGCCAACTGCTCCACAAAGCTCTCTTTTTCAGGATCCCAGTCAAGATAAGACAGGGAGAAAGAGTTGGGATCAGCATTGATCTGGAGAAGAATATCCACCGATGTAGGAACTTGTCCAAACTTATCCAATATCACAACTTGCTGCTTGTACTCATGGAGGACAACAGCTAAGTAAATCGGAATCAAGCCCTTTCGTAATCCAATATGATGCTCTGGAAGAGTAAGCGTATCGTACAGAACATCAAAGCCGATTCGCTCATTGTGTCTTGCACTCAAGACAAAGTTCTCAATGGTTTCTAACATATTAGCAAGGTTAGGATCGTTCGGACGCAAATCAAGCGACGGCATTCCTCCTTGCTTTACCAATACGCCAGTTCTGAGCAAGGTGCTTCGCATGATAGAAACTTCTTGCCCAGTGCCAGAGAGTCCTAAGTTTGGTTCAAGCTGGTTGCGGAGCAGTGCAGCGACTAATTTGCTTCGGCTATTGCTTGCAATATTTGTAATGACATCTCTATTTACTGCCTCATTACAAATGACTGGGGTGAGAGCATAAACATCATCACAGATGTCAGCCATTAGCTCTGTTAGAGCAGCTTTCCGTCGTATATTGCGAATCCTGCCATTAAAAATATAGCTTGCCTTGTATTTTTCTGGATGTGTATAAATAGACATAAAGTTGCTAATCACTTCATGCAAATCTTCATATACAACATCGTACTCATCAAACAGCACCGGATCGTCAGATGCGGACTCACGCAGGAAAGAAACAGCTTCATATTCATGAGCTGCCTCATCGATACTTGTGAAATGGTTAGGCAAAATAAAGATATGCCTATCACATTCTCTGCTTGTAGTGAGCAGTATTTCCTTCAATTTCTTAATTGAGTCCTCACTATGTGGGATGACAGCGTAAATCACGCCATCTGCGTCAATGGATTCGCTTTTAATTACCCAGTTTGTATCGGGTCTTACCTCACTTTCGTCAATGAACACAAAAGAGAAAAAGCGAGTCATCTCTCGGTCATCGTTATATCGAGAAGGATACATATAGTTATCGAAGTTAGTGGCATTGAGGGTTTCCTTGATGGAAATCTTTTTTGCGTGAGATTCGGCATAATCATGTATTTTCTGCTTAATATCTACACCAGAAGTCTGTTTCAGTTTCAAGAAATCATTACTTCTCTTGAGGTAGATGACATAATCACGCTCAATAAGGTTATCTATGGCAGCTGTGATCTCAGGCACAGTATAAGCAGAAGAGAAGATTCCAACTATCTCATCTTTCGTGGGCTTTAGCCTATCAAATTGGCCAAGCACATAGAACAGAGAAAGTGTCTTTACAATTTTTGCCTCTAAAGAATCTTTGGAAATTCGAGACAGTATATTTGCAGTTAAAATATAGTTCTGATGTATCTCACCGGCGTAGACCTCTTTTTTGAAAAGCGGCTCGAAGTAATCATAAATGACATCCGGGGTAATAAACTCAAACCTATCTTCAGAATACTCCAAATATGATGGCAGTGTTGCACTTCCTGTTGCGGATAGGAAAGTGAACAGAGTTCGTTCGTTCTGTGCAACGCGCTCAGATAGTCTCGGCAGAATAAATGTCGAAACAGGGTGTAAAGGATAGCAGCCATATAATGCAATATTCAATTCATCGCTATTTTCAGAGAACAGCGGATAGGTAGCATATCGCTGGAAAATTGCGCTAAAATCATCCTCGTGTTTCTTAATAAAGGCACTCCATAAAGGCTCACCTTTCTGAATGACGGATGAGATGATTTCATATGTCTGAGAAAAATTGTTATTCAAGTGGATATGCTTGAAACGCTCAGATACCCCACGCCACCCATCAACTTTTTGCTTGGGCAGTTTATCAATATAGTTTGCGATTTCTTTGTGGGAAATAAGCATCAAGTGGAGCTGCATTTTGCCACTTCGATTACACTTTTCTGCAAAGTCTTGGAGCATCTTTGTATCGCTTAAAGATGCTTCTGTGATATTTGCTTCAAGATATTTGCTGAACTCATCGTAAACCACATACATTCCGGTGAAGCCTTTAGAAAGCAATCCCTTGGCTACACTTTCGTATAGTTCAACAACATCAAAACCAAGGAAAGGATTAAAAACGCTTCCTGCGGTCAGTGTAGGATAAACCCGTTCAAACTGCTCATAAGCAGAAATGTCATAAGTAGAAAGTGCATTTATAAATGCAGCAACTGGCACATCAATAGCTGCTTCAAATGCAGTGTAGGCTTCAGGAAAATCTTTTTCCCATCTTTCAATAACAGCGATGGCAGCTTTGTAATTCGTTTCCGGCATGACATCAAGAAGATCGTTATCTGAGAGTGTTCTTTGCAATGCCAGCAGGAATGCTTGAGACAAACTTGTGTTGCTCCCTGTTATTACAACCGGAAGTATTTTATTTGAACTCTCATAGTAATTGAGAACATACTGTTTTAACTTGGGGTATTCTTCCAGTTTGGGGAGAAGCTTTTCAAATAAACGCAAGTCGCGTTTCATCAGAATTGAGAGGATAGTCAGAACGATATGTGACTTCCCTTTGCCATACGCTCCGATCAAAACACGAGAACGCTCAGTGGATGTTTCAGCAATGCTTAGAAGGACTTCCTCAAGGAGAACGAGTGAGGACTTTGTAGGTATGAAGTTTTTTAGCTTTTCGTTGCTACTTAGGTCATATCCAATATTTACTGAATACTGGAAACCTAATGCAACAGAGATCATTTTGCTCATAATTCTATCTCCTGTCACTGCTTGTTAATGCCCGCATAATAAGCATCAACACAGTTCTGGAATGTAAGGTCTTCTAAAATGTGAATAACATCCAAACCGGCAGCCCTGTTAATTTTAATTTTTCCGATTCTCTCCACCTGATATAAAACATCAAGCATAGAGATTGCGTCGAGATTGAAAGTCTTGCCAATGTTGCAGGGAGCAGTTAGCAATTCATTGAGGCTAATTTCTTTTGCACCCTTTGCCTGATCAACTATTACAGCTAAAACGACCCATGGATCGATTGTGTTTGCAAAAGGGATCGCTTTCCGATATGTTTTCTTTTCTTTGCTTAGTGTGTCGATCAGTCCAAGTTCACCAAAGGGGCAATCAATGTTGCTCTCTGGCGTAATTCGATTGGAGCTGGACTTATATCTCGGCAAATAAGTATTTATGATACACGAGAAATCATCATTGAGGGATCGTATTGCGACACTGACCTCACCGTCTTCCATGCGGATGCGTCTCTGTAAAAACTCAACGAAGTCATCTCTTGAAAACTCCGTCATATTAAACTCATTGAAGAAGAAATACCACGCAGTTGCCTCATCTTTATTTGAAGATAACCTATAATGAAGTAGGTACAGCGTACCCCATTCTTCGATATAACGGTCATTTGAAAAGACACTATTTCCGAGAGAAGTAAATGTTTGAATACGCTTGCCGCTGTTCGGCTCTTCCGTTAAACCTACTGCTTGAAGCCAATAGCGGAGTGCTTTAACCATGTTTGCACCTATTCCGAGAACATCCATAGGATTTTCGTCTTTAGTAACAAACACATCCGGTTTCTTCTGGACATACTTCATGCCCTTGTTAAGCCAACCTTTTCTTATAAAAAATGTATCATGGGCACGAAACTTCATTGCCATAAAAAAACCTCCATTGCTTACTTTGTCCTAAGATATTTGTCCATCATACAGCCACCGTCAAGATATTTAGCAGTCATACAAGCCTTACAATGGACGCATTTTTCCGGGTCGATGAAATAACCAAAACTGCTAATGGTGATGGCACCAGCCCGACAAAGCGATTCACATTTCAAGCACTTTCTACAAGCGTTGAATTTCCTTATCTGATACCCAACCATGCGTTGTAAATCTTCATGATATGCAACATTCATTGTCCTAACTTTTATAGCATATTCATAGCAATCTTGACTGAAAGGTTGAAGAGAGAGAATAGGGATTTTTGTTTTGTGATCGAGAACAACAACTTCTCTTAGTAGTTTCCTACCCAGTTCAGGTGCAACTCGTCCAAATGGTACGAACATCCCTATAAGCTCATCATCAAATGGCCTAACCAACCGATATATTTTGGCATGATCTTCGGCTGTGCAGTTTGTGAATCTAATCTTCACATCACTTGCTGATGCAAGACCATTACCTCCTTGGCGAGCTTTCCATTTTCCGGTATCTACATATACTTCTGGATCAGGTTTTCCAATTTTCTCTGAAAACTCCAACAAAAAGTTACGCCATTTTTTTGATTGCTCAGGCATATAGATTTTTGACAAAAACTGAGCGCGTTGGTTGTTGTTAGGACAGCACCAACAGCCAACACGATCATAGCCGAGACGATAAGCGTCATTGAAGTCTACATTCTCTGCAATTATATAGAGCCAAATATCTATGTCTTTCCAGAAGAAGATCGGAGACGCCACTGTTTGCTGCTGAATTTTTACAGCGTCAGCACTATCTTCAATTCGATTATATTTGCTTCGACTCACCGACTCCGACTTCCTAATTCCATAGAAGGTGAGTATTTGCTGGCTGCGGTACAAACTATTTATTACCCTTGTAATCGGTCCTGTTTTGAACATGGAGCAGCACCAGCGCATCATTCTTGCAGGTGGACCTATATCTTCGCAGACATCATAGAAGTTCTGTTCATCATTTTTGGCTATCTGGAATATTGCATCAGGATGGTTCTCCCGAAAACGATTAGCATACTCTATTGTGCTTGGAAACTCTAATGTCGTGTCTCCAAATATATGAACAAGCGATGGGTTGCTTAAAGCCTTAACCGCTAAATCTGCTGTAACTGTTGAATCTTTGCCTCCTGAAAAAGACAAAACGATTCTTTCTTCGGGGAAGTTTTGTGCTACTTTCCGAATAAAGCTGTGTGCTTCGTCTATGAGATAATTTAATCGGTCACGGTTAGCCGTGACGAAGGTCGCCATGTGCTTATCAAAAAACTTATATGTGTTCTCACTTTGGTGCTGGTGCAGCAGTTCCGCTATCTTATCAGTGTCAACACTTTGGTATAGTCCATTAGGAACCGAAATGGATTTACCATCAATGTAATAGCGATTGTTGCTTGCCCATACAGAGTTCTCGACATACTGATGTGGTTCTTTTTTCAAAAGAAGCTCTACAAGTAATCGGTCTTCGGGAAATACAGGACGAAGATCAGCGGCCATGTATTTTGTTTTACCTTTGCAGAGGGGACAAGTACCTTTATCTGCCTGAGATGCTGTTTGAATTATTGGCGTACGGCAATGATCACACCAATATATTTCCACGGGAAGGTCTTCGATAGTTTGCGCTCCACAAAGATGGCAAATGCTATCGTTAGTTTCAATATTACAGTTATTGCACCACATGAATGATTCCTCCTTTCGTGGAATTAGATTTGCCGCTTCTCAGTACGAGTATAGCAAAAGCAAAATACAAAAAAACGGACTTATTCCCCTTCAATTTTTACAGCCTCACAAATATCGCCAATGTCGCAATCCAAGTAATCACAGATGCGCAGAAGGACAGAGAGGGCTACTTCCTCTCCTTTGTTTAGCTTACACATTGTTCCGGCAGAGATGCCCACATCCCTTTTTAGCGTAACTTTTGTAATGTCTTTTTGGATAAGCAATACCCATAACCGTTTATAGCTTATTTTCATGCTACACCTCATGCTTTCATGCTCCAAAGCTGATATAAATATACAAGATAAAGTATAGCAGGTTTATTCGATGTTTTCAATGAGTTACTCTGACAATTCACAATAAAGTTTCAAGAACGCGAATGAACTATTTACAAAAAGCCTGTGCCTTGTTCGGGCTTACTCAAGGATTCATTCTGCGTCCTCTGCGATAAACCGCATGGGTATAATAGTCAATTGCTATCACAATGTCATATCCCTCAATATGGGAAAAAGGTCAAATCATCAGCGTAGGCCACAACTTGCTTTAGAAATCCCATACAACCCGAACAGTCAAAGTAAAGCAGAGGGTTTAGGATACTCCCAACAAGCCATTTCTGATTTAGGGCAGGGTCCCCCAAATCGGAAAATCGCCGTGTGTATATACACCGCCTGTGCTTGCTATTCTCTCAAATCTCACTCCTCAACCCTTTTTCAGAGCGTTTTTTCGAACACGAACACTTTTTTTGCCGCAAACCTTGACTCGAACGCCCGTTCCTGATATACTAAAAAATTGATAAAATAAAGCAGCTGTGCTGTGGAGCCGCTGACGAAGCGAAGTTTTCCTAATGCCGCATGAAAGCAAAAATCCGTGTGGTTTCTGTTTAATCGGTACGGGAAGATTTTTTACCGTCATGCGGCTCTTTTCTTTTTCCTCCGTCCACCCTCCCCCCACCGGGAAGGAGCGCGTCATGTAAACAGAATCATGACCAGTCAAAGCCTTTTAGCAAAGGGCGGCTTTGCCACCTTAGTTGCCTATCTGCACGGCAGAACACAGCTGTACTACATACGACGAATACGGAGTAATTTTGAAGATGTAAAATCAGGCTCCATACAAACGAACCGGAAACAGCCGCCCGAAAGAACTGAAGAAATTGCAGATTCCAGACCATATCGACCTCTACATGGAGGACGGCACCGTCTACCATGTTTGTATCTTTTTGCCGGGGGATCTGGTGATGGGCGATGTGCGGGATGCCCTGACGATTGAAAAGTTAGAAAGGGAGCAGTGAATCCCAGCACTTTGCCCAGTGGAATCAACAGCGGCGCGGTGGTATATAATAAAATTAGGATTTTTGATTGTTATACGCACTGCATTTCGGGAGGTTAAAGAAGAAAACGCAGGATCAATATAGTGTTGAAATCTATGCCAGACTGAGCCGGGATGATGAATACGCCGATGAGTTTGTGTTAATCGAAAACCAAAAAGAAATGCTCGCCCGATATGTGCGGGAACAAAGCTAGACGCTCTACGACTACTACTGCGACGATTGGGTCTCAGGTACAACCTTCGACCGTCCCGGATTCAATCGGCTGGTGCTGGATGCGACAGACCGGAAAATCAATGGAATTACCACGCGCGTCAATACCATAAACATATGTCGCACCAGTTGCGTTGACCAAAACATCGGCATATATAACGCCTTTTGCAAGTTAGTCACTCTTCGTACTTAAAAATTGGATACCGTTTTCTTTACCGCTGATGTTTAATTGTTGCGCTCGGATAGTCATATTTGAGGTACCACAGCTAATACCTTTATTATCAGAAATTAGATTTAATACTTTATCTTCAGCATCGATAGTTACATCTCCGGTAAGCGCTATAGCTAGGCTGCCTGTGACATTAATCGTGATATCTTTAGTAAATCTATATCTACCGTCTGCCTGGATAACTCCTACACCAGCATATTCCGTATCACTTTCTTTATCCTCGGTGATCCCAGTAGTAAACTCTGTTTTTTCCTCTAAAGTTTCCCCTCCACTTATCGCTCCATCAAAAGTGCCTTTCCCTGTATCATCTGTGAAAGTAATATCTCCAACTCTTTTACTTACCGAAGAAGCTGTTAATCCATCTGCTATTTGCACTTTACCGTTCAGGTTCTTTTCACCATTAACGTAAGCACTATAGATCAGCTTGCCTGCCAAAGCATTCAATACTTTGGCGACCTGGCTATCATCACTGATTGTTATACCACTGTTATCAGTAGAAAGAACAATGCCGGAGCCTGATTCCGCATTTTTGATTGTGATACCACCGGCAGTATAATAGTTAGTCTGCGTGCCATCATTAGTATGTTCATAAACGACTACCGTATGCCTACTGTAATTATCGACAACAATCTTTGCAGCATCGTTCTGTAATATATATCCGGCACGGTCTGCGTCATTGCCACCATTCAAATTATATATATGAGAAACATCGTCATATTTACCATAATAGTCACTACTCTCAGAAGAAATGTTCTGCACCTGCAACCAATTTGTCTTAGACAACGATTCATGATTCCACTGAGCACCATTCTGCAGGAATAAGTTTACCTCACCGGCCATCTTAGATCCGCTGTTATCAACAACGCCCGGCCAAGATGATTTATCAGTCGTCAGGACCAGATTGATCCGTCCATTCTGATAAAAATAAGGTTCACCACTACCGTTATCTTCCTTCATCACAATATATTAACGTTGATCGTACCGCCATAATTAGCCAAAGCATAATACGTTTCATCAGTACTTTCCGGTGTTTCTATATTGCTCGTACCACCATTTAAATTAACAGTTGCCAAGTCATAATCAGCTATGCTTGTTTTAGAATAGTAAGGATCAACTCTAATCACAGTACCTGCGACTGCTAAATCAACATCACCTTTGATATCAATAATACTACCGCCAACCATTTGCAAATCAATCCCAGCGGGCTCATTTATAATCAGGAGCGTCAGCGGGAGCACTACCGCCAGGACCATAGCCACCATGAATATTTTCAGACGTAATACCCTAGGGATTTAGCTGATCATCGCTACGCATCGTCAAATCTCCGTTGATTGTCAGATGTGTAAATTCTTCACCTATGCTTGTCCCTGCTCTTTGAACTGCAATGCCACTTGAAAAACACGACCCACCATGGGAACTGATATCAACGTCTCCATTGATAACAACGATATCACCATTATCGATACTGCTACCAGCAGAAACAGAATTACCATAATCTCTATAATGTCTTATCGTTAATATTAATAGTTACTTTATCCGCATCCGCATTGCCAAAGAATCCTGCAGAAAGTCCAAGACCTGCTTCATCATTTACTGTAAAAGTTGTATTTTCATTAAAATCATATACAATGGTGCCATCACTAGATTTAGCAACAGTAGCGCCAACCATTGACTGTCATTAGTAGTGCCTGTCATTCCCTGCTTATATTCGGCAGCAAAAACACTGGGAACATATAATTCGCCCAGCAACCCAGTCGTTACAACCACAGCCAGCTTGCTATGCCAAATGCTGGATTTAATTTTCTAATCCACGATTCTTTCAAATTAAACAACTCATTCTTTCAAAATTCATTACTTAACCTATAATAAATAATTCAGCCTTTATACACCTCCCAAAAATAAAATGCCTATTCGTCTATATTAATTTAGAAAAATAGGTATCCACTACTCGGAACAATTAGATATACTAAAATATAACTTATATACTTAATACATAAGTTTCTAAATTAATATATCCAACTCGTACATCTCAAGTTATAGGATTCTAGAAATAGGTGGCGCCTTAGCTCTGTTCATAACGATATCATTCCTCTGCGAAAGAACTGCAACGATACCGTTCCCCTTACAGTTGCGGGACAGCTTCGGATTTTAACCGTATTCCCCACACAGTCTAAACAGACACTATTTCCAACTATTAAATTTTTAAAGCTTTTCAAATCATCAGGCTTAATAGAGGATACTCTTTCAAAATAGTTTCTTTAACTTTAATGCCTCATATTTTTATAACTTATCTGTAATATTCTGAACATAACCGTCACCATCCTGCGCCTGCAGCGAACAGCTGCCGAACCACATATAAGCCTTCACTACAGCTGCCTGATCATTATGCGATACTGCTGACACAAAATCCATAGTCAGCAAATTTTTAGGATTATGATCTTTAAAATCTTCCAGTGACCTCAGTTTACCTTGCATTGTCTTTTGTACACTACCTGATAATATTCTTCATCAAAGCACTCACTGCGACAAAATAAACTTCGGCGTTGTCCACTTTGCCGACGTGAACCTGATATCCACGACCTGATTTTTAAATCTTTTGTCTACTTGTTTTTATATCCGCGCTTTAAGGTTTAAATCTTCAATGGCAATTAAAACATATTCTCCAAGAATCTTATGAGTTGTTTCCCAATGAAAATTATTTCCCATACAGTCTAGCAAGATTGATTCAAACTTTTCTGCGATTATTAGAATTTTTTTGTTTACGAGATAATGCTTTACTATTTTTGCAACCTATTTTTAAATTTATTCTTGTAACATAATTGCCCATAATTAACATCTTTTCAAAAATTATTTACATCTTATAATTCCTCGCTTCATTAATATATCCTCTTTCACCTCACTAGCCAGCAATTGTAGCGTCAATATCTCGGTGTGCAAGGGGCATTTCACCCTGTCATTTATACTTGATACACAGGGTTCTTTTATCTTGACATAAAAAGCGACTCCTATGATTATTTAGATTTTATTATAGAAGAACCCTTCCATCGCATATTTATAGAAAAGTCCCAAACTGCCTAGAATGATGAATCGGTACATTGACTAAGGGCGGTATACACAAGTCCTACGGAGCTTTTTGTAGCGATTCGCCCCACTCGAAAGTACCAATATAAAAGACAGCCACAGACTTGTTCTGCATCTTTTTTATTTTCTCTAGTACAGTAAAGCCGTGTGTCTTTGTGTACAACTCAGATGCAATTGCACTTTTTAATATAAAAATAAGCTTATCGTAATCGATAAGCTTATTTTGTTCCAAATTATTATAAAAAATAAAAGCGACTAACTACTTTATAATTAATCGCTTTCAACGATATACTCTTTCACTGAATTATATAAAACTCAAATTATTTTACTATATCAATTACCATGTATTGTTAATACTATATGATCAACGTTTATACCGTCTCTGGCTGCACGTCTATCCATATTTGCCACATCTTTATATATCCACAAATATTCTCCCTTTGCGATATGTATAGGAGCCCCTACTCTTATATTCTTTACATTGTAAAACTCCGCAAATTCTCCTAAACTATTATCACAATTATAACCTGATATATCTAATCTACGGCTACCATTTTTTAATATTGTTATTTGATCTACCCTCCCATTATAAAAACTTATTTTCCAGCCATCATTAGTATAAGACCAAGTAATCCTTTTACTCAGCTTTTCATCTTCAATACTATTAGGTGTCCCATATGCTTTTAATACCTCTTTATCTGTCATTCCCAAATATATACCACCAATTGATTCAAAGTGTTGTACATTGGGAGTATTCTGTAATGTCACTCCATGATTTAAAATTAGATACTTTGTCTGTCCAGTAGTATTCCATTCAATTCGTAAATCTTTATAATTACCATTTTCTAATATTCTAAAGGTCCCTATGCCATGCCCACCTCCACCAGCTAAATCAGTTATACTTTTGACTGCGAATCCATTTATTCCATTCTGATCAATATATAAGACATCCTTACCAGTATTATCATACCATGTTCCAGATAGTTTATTTAAAAATCCACTTATATTACTATGACTAGCTTTTGCAATTGATATAGTTGTTACTCCAGTATTACTAATAATTATTATCGTAGTAACTATTAGTGTTATAAATAACGATTTAATAATTTTTTTCATTAATATCACCTAACATTTCATTTTAATTTAATGTTCGCATTACTTATCAATAAAACATTATATAAAACCGAGGTATATATTTAGAAAATATTACAGTTAGATATATCTATAATATTATTCAATTAATTTATACTACTTATTTAGATTTTTCTTATCAAACTCTTCTACTACTTCCCAACCTAATGCTTCTGTTAATCCAGCAGCAACAGTAGCATTTACACCACCACCTAATATAGGAACTAATTTACTAAATTGTGATACAAGCATCTTTCCAATATTACCAACAATAAAAGTTTTTGCCATTTGTCTAGCTGTTTCATCTGTAATTGCTAATTTAAACACTCTAGATAAAGCAACTATCATTGCGCTCTGAACAGCACATATAGGAGCAAGGTCTGCTCCTGGCAGTGGAATAAAACCTATTGCGGCAGCAGCTGCTGCAGATCCATGGATTATATATTGACACTTTTCTTTATCTTCATTAGTCATACATATACCTACCTAAAAAAATATATTACGTACAGATTTATTCATATATTCCTCGGTTTTATTTTTTCATCAACCAATATACTCAATTATTATTTTATTGATCAAATGATGCAATTAAACTTACCTCATTAGGCCATAAGTTTTTTATAAGAATATCTGCCCCCTTCTGGTACATGAACACAATAATAACTACCCATTCTGCATACAACTCTCCATTACCAGCAGCGTTCGCAGCAGCACTATGAATTATCATTTGACATTTTTTCTTTTCATTATTATTTACACATATCCCTCCTATGTATTAATAGACAAATCTATATTATTATCTTGCTTAACATCTGATTCTTCATTTAGTGTTCATGCTTTTATTTTTCTATAAATCGAAAACAAAATTTCGTATATATTCATCATCCTACTTTTTCTCTCATCTTGTTCATGCTGCTAAACCCAAAATCATATTTATAGTATTAATTATGATTTTTTATTCTCATATAAAAAATAAAGGCCGCATTTTTGAAACTTTTAACATTTATATTTAGTATAACGTTCAGCTCCGAACTGACTGGCAAAAGGCATTGCAAACTCTTTTACTCTGTCTAATTTGCCAGAAACCATTACCTTACTTAGATTACTTTGGTTTCTATTCGTATCCTTGGCATACGTTAAACCAACACCACCAAGATACTGATCAACTGTGATATTAATTCCCTCGCTACGTAATTGCTGTACATATTTCTCTGCACGTTTACGAACATTGGGATCACTGCCATACCCGGAGGCAATAAAGTCCGCAGTACCCGCGATTCTCCCACCAGCTACGTTGTCTTTGACAAACTGGTCACCAAAGACCTGACGCAGAGAGTCAGTGCTAAATACGTTTTTCTCGCGCAACGCTGCATACATAGCATCAGCCTGTGTTGCCATGACACCGTTGCCTTTATTTATAAACAGATCTGCTGCTGCACGCAGCGGGTCTGCTGCAGTGCCATTTTCCTCGTATTCGCTAAATACGTTTTCAATATCTTTTCGGGTTGTACTTCCTTTTAGCCAGGCATACATGTCACCCATTGCTTGCTCTTTACTCATAGTATTACCAGATGCGATCCTGTTCCACATATCTGCATACTGGAATCCCATATTAGTATCAAGCATAGCAGTTAACCTATTCTGGTCTGCATTACCTGTAATACTGGAATACAATGACAAAACACTGCTGCCCAAAGTACCACGAATACATAACCTATTCCACGAATTATACAAATCAGAAGCACTATATCCGCTGCCAACAACTCTACTATCAATATCTATTGCTTCTCCTTTGGCACCGTCCACAAAATAATGATTATATCCTGCATAACAAGCCATGACCAACAGAACAGTAAGTAAATATATTTTTGGTGAAAGGAACCCTATAAATTTATTTTTTACTTTTTCATCAACAATTATATATCTTACATCATCTTTTTTATTCAGATATCTATACTGCTCTATCTTATTTTTTGTTTCCAATGTTCCAAAAACATTAATTCTAACACTTACTTTTTCTTGTTGCAGTATTACACTTGCTAGCCCGCTGAGATATTCATTGAATTCATTTAAAAAATCTTTATTAGCAATTCTAGCTTTATGAGCAAAAAATTTAATGTTTATTTCCATTAATCCATTAACTGTTTCTACTTTAAAGCAAGGATATTTTCTATTTATATCATCCAAAATACATTTTAGCTTACACTTATCCAAACAATCTAACGCGCTTCGGCTAAAACCTTTTTCTGGAGTAACTAAAACTTCACCAGATAAAGTCAAAAGGTTGTCACCAAAAATATTTTTAATTGTGGATATAAATGTTTTAATCATTTTCTATTCCCTCTATTCTTGATTTTCTGATTTCATTTCATACAAATCACTACGACAATATTTACATTTTATAGCATCTGCTCTAATTAATTCTTTACAAAACGGACACTCTAACATAGTAACAGGTTGTATCTCGGCTCCACAATAACGACACTTAATCGCGCCTTGTTTTATTTTTTCTCCGCAGATCGGACAAATCTTATTTCCATCCAATAATAACTTCTGGCTATTATCTTCTATCATTTGTGAATCACAATAATTCTGTTCTAAGCGAAAAACTCTATTTTCTATTTTGTCAATTTTTTCACTAACTTCCACTTCATTAACCGCAACTCTATCTTTTAATTGTTGTGTTTCCATTTGTACTTTAACGACTTCGCCAGATTGCTTTTTATCCTCCATCATTGCTAAAATTAGACCTGACAACAACGGGCTAATGGCTATTGCCAGTAATCCCCATAAAACTGGGCTTCTACCTCTTTCATTTGCCCAATATCCAACTGCAATACACCCGATTATCCATATAATTTCCATTATCAATAATTTCTCCTAAATTTTTTATCGAAAAATTTTAATTTTATAATTTTCAACTATATTCCATCTATTAAAGTCCTTCTTTCAAATTATTACCTCCTCATTATCATATTTTATTTTTTCTATAAAAATATTCTTTCTCCATAATAACGACTCTTGCCTCATCTTTAACTTTACTATCTTTTATATTCTTAGTGTAAAAAAGTTTAATAATATTATTATGATTCCATTCATCACTCTCAGATTCATAGGTTCCTTTTCCCCACATCCATTTTTCATATTTTGATTTTCCATATTTATCAAGTAAAAATTTTTTTACTTGTTGATAATTATTTATATCAAATTTTAAATCTATAGACACAAGTCCCTTCCCTTCCATAAATATCATTTCATTTTCATCAATTTTTATATTTTTATTAGGTATAATATCACTCAAATCGAACTCATTAATTTTATTACAAATAAATGCACATTCTCCACTATTTCTCCTACTAACTAATTGAATATTATTTATGTCATTTTCATTCATACCTAAACGTAAAACTTTAGAAACCTCAAAAGCTTCTTGATTTAAATTATTTTTACCTCCAGCTTTCATCTCGCTTGAGGCTTTTTCTTCTTTCCTCAAATTCAATAACAAATTTCTAATATATTCCAAATTGTTCTCAGCTATAACTACTTCACTCGCCATATTATCAAGCGTTTCTTTTAAGCGTTTTTCTTCTTGCCAAAATTCCATCAGTTTTACAGTGTCATACTGCCTTGAAGTATCTTCTAAAAACAATGGGTATCCCTCTGCACTCTCACCAATATGCAAAACATCCATTGTAAATATTCCCGGACTAGTAAAAACTGTATCTGTAGTTTTCAAAACTCCTGTTAATCCATAAGCATCTCTGAACCAATATGATGTTGCATCATATTGAGCAGTTATATATCCAGTTATAGGCAAATATTTTTTATTTAATATAGTATCCTTTTCTTTGCTGATATTATTTAACCTAGTTAATATGTTGAATTTTTTATCATTTAAATTCTTTACATATTCATATTGCTCAATATAATTGTCTACAACTTTGATAGTTCTAGATTCATCTTTATACTTTGAAAATTCCTGAAGATATCCTATGACTCCCTCTGTCATATTGGTATTTAAAAGCATATCTATAGATTCAAAATATAAAGTATGAGTAATTTTTTCCATACTCTTTTCATCATTCGAAAATAATATAAGTTTGTTAAAAATACCTATATATTCACTAATATTATTTTTATCAATTTCCATAATCTTCATTTTGTAATTTTCAATCTTTCGATCAATATATAAAGGATCAAAAATACTATACTTATCTAAAATCTCTTTTCTAATATTATCTTGCGTATTATAATCCAAAATATATTTATCTAAAAAATCAGTCGCTTGCTCATTTCGTATTTTTACTAATGCTTCAATCGCACTTAACCTAACATCTTTATATCTATCTCCATACTTTATAGTTTTATCAAATATGATACAGATATTTTTTACATCATAATTTAATAAATACTGTTCAACATCTGATTTTTTCGGAATTTTAGAATAATAGTCCATTATACCAAAACATATAACACTTATTATTGCCAAATAAACAAGGATGTTCTTCTTATCTTCATACATATTCATTTTAAACAATCCTCTTATTTCATTAGTAATATATTGTCTTTAATATTCATTTAAACTCTAATTATCAACATATTTAATCTTCTAAAAGCTTTTCAAAATCAATATCCAGACCCTTAGCTATCCGCCAATAAATTGATAAAGGTACACCTTGAGTCGACGCTCCTCTTTCTATTTTAGACAGATACGGGACACTTATCCCTATTTTGTTAGCTAGATCATTCTGCGTCATATCTTTTATTTTTCTATAGTAAGCAATTTTAGCTCCCAAATGTTTATATCTCATTGCAAACATATTATCCACTCCAACAAATAAACTCTTTTATTTTAATTATCCTACTTTTTCTTAATCTTTGCTCATTCTTATGTAATCAAAAATGATGCGGATAGTATCGATTACTTTTTTCTCAGCTATTTTTATATATTTTTGTAAAAAAGGCTGCCTTTTAGGCAGCCTTTCCTCTTTCATTTCTTTTACGTTTTTGTTTTTAATCTATTCAGTTAATCTATCTGTATCACTATTTGCTTCCAGATAATCTCCTGTTACGATGCATAAACTTATCATATATATACATTTTTACCGCTGCTGCCCTTTATCTAATGTGTCCCACATCTGTTACCTACGCAACTATTAATGAACTAAAACTGTATTCTAATTTTCACCTTCTATGCTCCATATCGTATTCAAAACATTCAAGGTTGAAGAAAAAGTCTTCGTCCTCTACTGCATAAACATCTGTCACCTTGTCCCGAATTTCTTTCAAACTGTCATAGTAGTTTAATGCTGCCTTGGGGAATAATTCTTTCAAATACTTCATTAATTCAATATGTTCATCAAAGTATTCTATTTGACAGTTTCCATGAAAGCAGTAGTCCAAATAATATCTTTCAGTAAAAAATAGTTCATCAACGTCCGAGGTAATAAATATTCCGCAGCCAAGTTCTTCTGAACGATAAACCATTTTTATCTCATTATCATAATTCTTATCTAAAAATTTATAAAAGACATCCATATTAGGCGACCAGGCGCTTTCTGTTTCTACCTTGAAATAATAGTCCTCTCCACTTTCTTCAAGTTCTGTATCTACGCCAATGAAGTAGTCTCTTCTATCAATATTATTACTCACCGCTTCTTTATCTTTTACATAAGTCATCATAAAGTCATAAACAGAACCATATCCAGCTTTGTCTACAAAATTATACATCTTATCCCAAAGGTCACTTATCTTTTCTTTATCACTGCTGTAAAAAACAATACTGTTACTGCAATAATTTGCCATTTTTCTCACTCCATTCAAATAAAATACCCCATGACTTTATTGTCATGGGGTTATAATTTAAATAAACTTTTTCCTATATTTTTGGTTCTTGCTGTTTGGTTTCTCCGGTATCGTCATTTCTATTAACCCTTTTTGAATCGCTGGTTTAATATAATTATTTCGGAAAGTATACTTATGCTTCAAATTCAACAACCGCATTAACTCAGAGCTGCTTAACTCTTTATCTCCTAAAACATATATAAGTCTTTCAACTGGGTCGGTTACTGGGTCGTCAGCTGGGTCGGTTACTTGTATTTCTTTTAAAACATCTCTAAGTGCTGTCAACATAAACTCTACAAAAATAGTGCTATCTGCTTCTTTATCTGCTTTGCCAAGCGCATCATAATATTCATTCTGCCGTTCTTTAACGAGCGTTTCCACAGGTATCCATGCCAATATCTCTTTCCAACTTGCTAAAAGCATTGTATGCCACAACCTGCCCATACGACCATTACCATCTGCAAACGGATGGATAAATTCAAATTCATAATGGAATACTGCACTTTTTATAAGCGGATGTACTGTTGATTTTTGATACCATGTAAATAAGTTGTCGATGTGTTCCGACACAAATTCAACAGGAGGGGCCATATGCACAACCTGACTGCCTTTGAATACACCTACGCCACCTGTTCTAAAATGCCCTGCATTATTTACAAGATCCGACATCAATATACCGTGAGCTTTAAGCAAATCACCAATGCTGTACGGATTAAAGCTTAAAAGCTGCTCATAAACTTCGTAGGCATTTTTAACTTCCTTTATTTCAACCGGTGTACCTAAAACACGTTTACCATTTAGTAGAGCTGTTATCTGTTCTACCGTAAGCGTGTTGTTTTCAATAGCTAGTGACGCCTGTATAGTTTTTATCCGATTAGCACGGCGCAACTTAGGATTATTATTAACCCCAGAAACTATTGTAATATGCCCAATAAGCTCACTTATTTCCGCTATTAAATCAACTATTTTATTAGTAACAATATACGGAGGATCATACAATTCTTCCACCGGAACAGCCTCTTTTCCAAAAATTCTACTCTTTTATCTTATCATAAAACAGTTTATACCGCAAAATTAAGCCACTTACAGGAATATAATAATATACCTGTTTTTATCATTTCTATTCCTTTTTTCAGTAAAACACCACCCAATCATTACATTTCTGTTTAACTGTTATAATATACTACACCATAAAAGCTGTGAACGCTATGTTCACTAATCCATAATGTTTTCAAAATATAAGTGCATCTTTATAAAACCACAACTTACCAATTAATCGAAAAAGGCTGCCAGACAGGCAGCCTTTCTCAAATTTATTTCTTTTTATTTACAACTAACCTTAATATTTCCAATATCAGATTCAATATTTTTTCTTTCATCAAGCCACTGCTCCTAACCTTTGACACTTGATACATAACTTCTTACCATACTTTTCAAAAGAATACTTTGCTACTTTCTCCGTTATTTCAGCTCTGCACTGTACACAAATCAAATGCTTCTCATTATTTCTTACTTTCATTTCCTTTCTCTTTTCTGTGAATCTGTCAGTATTACTGTCTGCTTCAGGATCATCTCCTGTTGCAATGCATAAGCTCATCATATATGCATATTTTATCGCTGCTGTCTGTGCTTTCATTACAGCTTTATCCCCCATATCCTGACCGCTTCCTATTCCTACAAATTTCACGCTTTCTCCGCTTTCGCTGTCAATAAGCTCTATTTTTACCTGTACTGTAGCCAAATGTTCTGTATTTCCTTTCAGATTTTGAACTTCTTTGAAACTTTGCACGCAGGGTATCACAATGCTCACAATACGGTTTTTAGTCAAAGATTTGTTGACCTTTACCAGCACATCTTCTGCTGTAGCATATGTATACTTGTGATATTCATTGACTCCCTGTTTTATAATATGGCTGCATTCTTCCATTACTAAAACAAGCTTTTTGGCTATTTTCCTTCTTTCGTTTATGTTTTCTAACATATTCCAGACCTCCACTTAAAATGAAAAAGACTGCGCTTTAAGCCGCAGCCTTTAAATCATGCTTTATCTTTTTTCCAAACGGACAGCTATCTGCTACAGCACAATATTCAGCGCATTTACGATTTTTCCAACGCTCTTTTGCAGTACACACTTTTGGTAAAACACCTTTTTTTAGAGCTTCTTTAAGTGCTTTTGCTTTTTCGTTCATATAAATTTTTATCCAGTGATCAGATATTTTATTTATGTGTATCACATATACCGGTTTTTTAATATTTCTTTCTGCTGCAATTCTTAAGCTGTAGTCTCTGCACATAACCTGGATTTCCATTCGGTTTACCTTAAATCCTTTACCTTCCAGCAGCATACGATAATAATTTATCTGCACTGCCCAATCTAAAAGATAGCGTACCCCGTCTGTACGCCATTCTTTCCTCGTTTTCACTTGCCCTTTCTTTAAACCTGTTTTATAAGTTTCACCGATATGTACATCTACTTTATAATAACCTAAAGCACGCATAAGTTTATACGATGATGTTATTTTATAATCACCAAGTGTTTTATCACTTAAATCTATGATTTGACCATAAAGATCAAATTTTCCACTTGTGATATCATCGTGTAACCTTTCTTCACTGAGCATATTACCTTCTGTATGCCCTTCATTTATTGTATGTACTGCACTCCCATGAATAGCAAATAACTGGTCTATTGGTTTGACTGCATAGTCTGTAGTCTTTTTCAAATATGTTTCACGAACTCCGCAAAGCAGTTCCGTTACTGTTGGCTCTTTTATCCCTCTGTCCAAAGATTTTGCTACTGCTCGCAATGTTGGTAAAAACATACATCTCTCTTTTCGCCTGCACTTACTCAAGCAATCAGTTATTCTTATTTTCTGTCCGTCTGGACATATAAATTCTACCGCTGCCATATTCCATACATCCTTCCTTTAATTGAAAAATAAAATGGCAGGTACAAAATTACTTGTTCCTGCCACTATGACATGTATATATCTTTTTTTCATTCCTTAAAAGCTACTTCCATATTTTTATTTCCAAAAGTACTTAAGAATAACTTAACATCTTTCTCTACAACATAAATAAAAATTGTTTTTATTTACCTTACGCTGCCAGCATCGGAAGTTTTTTCATTTTATTTTCATTAACTTTTTTTGTACTATTTTCCAATAATTTTTCTTCCAGAATAATACCTCCAAGACGTTCCAGATCAGTCGCACGATTATAGTCTGTATTATCTTGTGCAGACCTTGTTACAGCATTTACTAATCCGTATTTACTGAAATCATGGTTCAACGCAAAATGACGTAAGATAGATGCACGTTCATTTTTATTAAGCACATACCGGTCACCCAGTAACTCAACCGTTTCGATAGGATTACTTCCCGTACTTTCTTCTCTTGCTTTTCTCATTTTATCTACAGTTAATAAAAATTTACTCTCGTCTACTGCCACACTGACTATATCCTGCACTTTCATAAAATAAGCTTTATCATCGGCTGCCAATGTTTCATCCGAATACAATTCATATGCATTCTCTGTATCCTCTACCTGCCTTCCTGTATGATATTTCTTATGTGCATAATCTTTGCAAATCATACCATTTTTACAAACAAGACGATAAATAAGCGGTTCCACTTTTACCGCACCAAGGCCAACTTCACTGTTGGAAATGACAAAACCTGCCTGAACAACATCTCCGGGTACTACCTCAGTTTTCAAGGTCTTATTGATTACTTTTAGATACATGTGTGTAGACGTAATATCACATGAAGCAATCTCACAGCCACGCATTTGACCTATAATCGGCAAAATATGATCAGCCAGTTCCAGATTGTCTAATCGACGATAACGTGAACTCAAAAAGGCTCTCAGACGCCCATCCAAGGTTCTAAGCAATCTCTTCTCCGGATTTTTGTATAACCAGCCGTTGATATTATCATCCAACAGTTTAGGATATTCAGCTCTCATTCTTTCATAGTATTTAAAAGGGATCTGCAATCTTTCTGCAAGCTGTCTATGGGCAAGCTCCGATACGCGATATGACATGACATCATTTTTCAACACAAGCTGAACCATACTGACGCTATTATTAGTACTGAACGTGATATTCCTAGTATCAGCAATAAAATCCTGACGCACCTCTCTTTCACGTTCCAACTCCAAATATAACTCTGTTACATCTTTCTTACCAAGTTTCATAATATTTACCTCCAATTTTTATTTTGATTTATATATATAAATACCCCTCACGGAATAACCGTAAGGGGTAGAATTTTTTATCTATATTTTTTATCTCTCTATAAATATATCAAAAATATCAGGAATTACCTAAAGTAATTATTTGATTAGAAGAAGCATTTCCAGTCATTTTAATTTTTCCACTTTTATTCATCTCATTTAATCTGTCACATATTGTTTTTTTACCATATTTTTCTGAGATAAGTTTTTCTCTCAAACTTTGTCTCGTTATTTCTCTTTCACTCACTAAAATCTCCAAAATACGTTTCGGACAAGTTACCTGCCCCTCTTCACGACAAGCAGGCTTTACACCAGCTTGTTCAGATAACAATCTATATGCTTCTTTATTTTCACCTCTGCGATTTAAACTTTTTGGTATCATAATTTTAGCACTACCTGCAATATGACCGTGTTTTCCTGAACAATCAACAAGTTCTTTTGCAAGATTATAGCTTATATGACCATACAATGCATAACCAAAATGTTTTTCTTTCCATCCACCTGACGTATTATCCCATAGGACACCATCTATTTCATTTATATCCACTTCACTAACAATCCCAGCTTTATAACTTCTTTTTATCCACACTTTCATAACACAGTCCCCTTTCGAAACATCAATTATTTAGTATTCTTTATTATAATATAAAATATATTATTTGAAAATATGATATTTTTTATTAATCATGACTATTTCTAAGAAAGTAAAACCAATTTTTGGGAAAATTTTTGGGAAAAGTACTTTTCCCGAAAAATAAAAAATCCATGCAAACCGTAAAGTCTGCATGGATTCTACATTTTCAATT
>OGJO01000277.1_pt1 | contig 37335 bp, 30 predicted proteins | sample 1572121 | NCBI WGS metagenome assembly OGJO01 (sample SAMEA2582081, study PRJEB24529) | metagenome | biome: Human gut stool | place: China | collected 2011
TTATCCAATTTGCTCAACAGCAAGGTAAACAAACCATTTCTGGTGCAGAAGTGATTGTGCTACAAGCTGTTGAACAATTTGAGCTCTACACAGGCATTCGACCTGATGACCAATTAATCGCTGAAGCCGCAGCTTTTGCAAGGGCAAATAGTTAAGGTTCAATAAAAAAGGCGTTTTAATTCAAAACGCCTTTTTTGTTTATTGCATATTAAGAATTTTTTGCAAGCCACGGTGAGATAAATAGCAGAAAATAAAACACATCACCGCACCACACATGATAGTATAGAATCCACTACTCCAACCAAATTTATCTACAACAAAACCAAACAATGTTGTACCAAATGTGGAGCCAACGATATAACTCATAAATCCACGTAACCCTACTGCAGATCCTAATGCAAAACTAGGAATAACTTCCATTGCTTGTACTGCAACCATAGATTGAGGAATATAGACCAAACACCCAACTATTGCAGAGAATAAAATAATGGCAAAAATAGATTCTGAGTTCATGTAGCCGAATACACAGAAGAAAACAATCGTCATACAAATCATTGGTAAATACATAATTTTTCCACGGAAAAATTTATCAATTAACCATCCGGCAATGAGCGTTGATGGAATAGCTGCCCATTCAAAAATCATAAATGCAGCGCCCATATCTGTTTTAGTAAGACCTTTTTCTTTAAGAAGATAAAGCGGAATCCAGGTTAACATACCAAAACGAACCATATAGGTGAAAATATCAACACCAACGAGATACCAAGAATTAGGGTTTTTAACGACAAATTTATAAAAAATTTGGAATGCAGTCATATTTTCTGGTTTTTCAGATAAATGACCTTTTAATTTTGTATTAACCGTTTCTTCGTTATACATTTCCTCAACAGTTGGCAATCCTTCTTCAGCAGGACGGCGTTTCACAAAAAATAACACAAGGAAAACACCAATTAAGGCAATGATACTCGGTACAACATAAGTAGAAATTTCCCATTGTTCAGAACCGAGATAAGCAAGACTAGCACCTACAATAGGAGCCACAATACCACCACCTAAATTATGTGATACATTCCAAGTTGTACTTGCTCGCCCACGTTGGCTACGTGGATACCAATATCCAACTGTAATAATTGAAGGACCTACCCCCATTCCCTGGAATACCCCTAATAAAATGACTAATCCTACGAATAAATAGAAGCTTGTTGAGAACCCCATCATAATATTAATAAGAATACAAAGAAGAAGCCCTAAAGCCATAAAGTAGCGAGGATTAGCTTTATCTGCCAAGATACTCATTGCGCCTTTACTACACCCATATGTAATCAGCAAAGAGGATGTCAGTAAACCAATTTGCGTCTTAGAAAGCTCTAATTTTTCTGCCAGATAGGGAGTTGATAGAACGAAGTTATTACGGACAATGTAGTAACACATGTAACCAATAAAAACACCGATAAGAGAATGAAGCTGATATTTTAAATATTTACTTTTGATTTCAGTTGAATAACTACTATTCATACCATTCATTCTTGATGAAAGATTTGTTGTACTGCTCATAATGAATCCTTTCTAGTAAAGATAACGCTTAGAATTTTAATGAAAAAGGAGACTAAATTTTGTGACGTACATCACATTTTTGTAGCATTTTGAGAAAAATTTGAATATTGAGATAAAAATATTTTCAGAGGTGAGCGGAATTCACTTGTTTTAATATGATGAAAAAATAAAGGCGTTTTAATTAAAAACGCCTTTTACACATTACGCTAACAATTTTCTTGCTGCTTCCACCACTACAGATACTGCTTTTTCTTCTGTATCTTTCATGGTTGCTTCATTTGGAATTTCTTGTTGTGTACGGTTCACAATCACACCAGCCACCATACCTGCTCGTAAGCCAAGAGCATTACACATCGTAAATAATGTGGCTGATTCCATCTCATAGTTCATCACATTGAGATCTTGCCATTGTTTTAACAAGCCTTGGTAATCACGATATACTTTACCACTGTAGGTATCATAACGTTCTTGACCTGGATAGAACGTATCTGAAGAAGCTGTAATCCCTACAAATGGCTCAATACCTTTTTCTTTAGCTGCATTGAAAAGCGCCGTAGTACATTCAAAATTTGCCACTGCTGGATATTCAATTGGCGCAAAGTGACGGCTTGCACCATCAAGACGAACCGCACCCGTTGTAATAAGAATATCGCTCACATTAATATGCGGTTGAATCGCACCCGTTGTGCCAATACGTAAGAATGTACGCACGCCAAGTTGGGCCAGCTCTTCCACACAGATAGACGTAGAAGGGCCACCAATACCGGTTGAACACACTACCAGCGGTTGACCATTTAAATAGCCTAACCAAGAAGTGAACTCACGTGTACTTGCAAGAAACTCAGGGTTATCAAGTTTTTTAGCAATACGTTCGCTACGTGCAGGATCCCCTGGCACGATAGCGAGTGTAGCACCTTTTAATTGTGCTTTAGTCAGGTTTAAGTGAAATACATCAGACATAACAATCTCCTTTTTCATTCTTGCCGCAAAGTGCGGTCAAATTTTCGTTATTTTTTCAATGCGCCTAAGATACCACGCATGATTTGTTTGGTCACTTCATTACGAATATTGCGACCCACTGATTTTGCCACGCTATTCACAATTTGTTCTGTCGGAGAAAGTTTATCCCCACGTTTTTGTGTTCCAAAAATCATACGGCTTAAGCTACCAAATAAACCGTTTTCTTCCTCTTGTTGCGCTTGTTCGGCTTGTTTTTGTTGTACAGCTGCTAAATCTGCTTGCGCATTTAACACTTCGAAAGCGGACTCATTATCCACGTAATCTTTATAGAATGCATAAAGATCATCGTCTTTCACCCAAGCAGCTCGCTCTTCTTCAGTAATCGGGGCAAGTTGGCTTTTCGGCGGATAAACGTAAGCCACTTCAACTGGCGTTGGCATACCTTTTTCATCTAAGAATGAAATTAACGCTTGCCCCACACCTAAAGTTGAAATGGTTTCAACCACATTAACAGCAGGATTAGAACGGAACGTTTCTGCCGCAGATTTCACTGCTTTTTGATCGCGTGGTGTAAAAGCACGTAACGCATGCTGGACACGGTTACCTAATTGCCCTAACACGGTATCCGGTAAATCTAATGGATTTTGGGTCACAAAATAAATCCCTACCCCTTTAGAACGAATCAAACGAACCACTTGTTCCACTTTGTCCACCAACACACTTGGTGCACCATCAAAGAGTAAGTGTGCTTCATCGAAGAACATCACAAATTTTGGTTTATCTGGATCGCCCACTTCCGGCAATTGCTCAAATAATTCAGACATCAACCAAAGCAAGAACGCACTATACATTCTTGGGGAATTAATTAATTTTTCAGAATTTAAAACATTGATCACACCACGACCATCACGGGTTTGTAACCAATCTTCAAGATTTAATGCAGGTTCACCAAAAAGATTGGTCGCTCCTTCATTTTCAAGGGTCAGTAAGGCACGTTGAATCGCGCCCACACTCGCAGCTGATACGTTGCCGTATTCTACTTGGAACGATTTGGCGTTTTCTGCTACAAATTTAAGCATTGCACGTAAATCTTTTAAGTCTATGAGTAACAAGCCTTTGTCATCTGCAACACGGAATACGAGGTTTAATAAGCCTTCTTGGGTTGCATTTAAATTTAATAAACGGGAAAGTAATAATGGTCCCATTTCAGAAATCGTGGTACGAAGCGGAATACCGGTTTCACCGAATACATCCCAAAATGACACAGGATAGCCATTTAAATAACTCTCGCCACCTAAATCAAATTGCTCAATGCGTTCCGCCACTTTGCCACTGAATGTCCCCGCTTTAACTAAACCGGACAAATCGCCTTTTACATCAACTAAAAAGACCGGCACGCCATCATCACTGAATGCTTCTGCCATTTTGCGTAGTGTGACAGTTTTACCCGTCCCTGTCGCCCCAGCGATCAGGCCATGACGGTTTGCCATTTTTGCGGTAATACCAAGGGTTTGACCTTGTTCGGTACGCGCGAGAGAATATTGCATAAAGATTCCTTTGTTTTGTTGGTTTTATTTAAACGAATAATAAGGAAAAAACGAAGTGCGGTCAAAATTTAAGTGATTTTACGGTATAATTTATCAAAACTAACTCAAAGCAGGAAAAATAGATGTCAAACGCAAAAATTCTTATTATTAAAACAGGATTAATAGAAACCTTAACATTCCCTGATGGTAGCTCATATGAAAGTGCTATCCGTAAAAAACCGGTACCGATGGTAAAAGTGCACACGCTGGGTGCAGAAGGTAACGATGTAGGCTTAAAAGCCCATCACGGTGGTGTCGATAAAGCCTTGTTTTTTATGTCTGATGTATCTTTCCCTGCTTTAAACGCGCTACTTGGTGAAAACTTTGATTTTCACGGTAGCGCGATTTATGGTGAAAACTTTGTGGTATCCGGCTTACATGAAGATAATGTCTGCATAGGCGATCGTTACAAAATTGGCACCACGCTTTTAGAAGTGTCTCAACCACGTAAACCTTGCGAACGTTTATCTCATAATACCAAGAATGAGAATACAAGAGAGGTAATTCGTCAGTCTGGCTGGACAGGTTGGTATGTTCGCGTGATCGAAGAAGGTGAAATTCATCAAGGCGATGAACTCATCTTGCAACACCGTCCTTATCCAGAATGGACTATTCGTCGTTTAAACACGCTACTTTCTGCTCCTTCAAGTGTGGCAGAATTAGAAGAAGCCTTAGCCATTGAGGAATTAGCACCAGCGTTTAAACGTTCTGTTAACTCACAATTACGTAATTTACAGCAGGCGGCCTAAAATGTCGGCTAAAACGACCGCACTTTGTCCGTGCCAATCTTCGTTTTCTTACGAAGATTGTTGCGGACGCTTTCATTCAGGCAATATGTTTCCAGAAACAGCGGAACAACTTATGCGTTCCCGCTATTCAGCGTTTGTGCTTAAAAAGATTCCTTATATCGTGCAAACCACTGTGCCAAGCCAACAAACCTTATTAGATGAAAAAGCCCTGCAAGATTGGGCTGATGAAACGCAATGGCTCGGTTTAGACATTGTCAAAGCAGAAGCCTTAACCAAAACACAAAGTGCGGTTGAATTTAAAGCACATTTTCAAGGCAACGAACAACCACAAGTGCATCACGAATATTCTCTTTTTGTAAAAATTGATAGTCGTTGGTATTTTGTTGATCCCACTGTACCGCTCCCAAGCAATAAACAGCCTTGTGTTTGTGGCTCAGGGAAGAAATTTAAACATTGTTGCGGAGGCTTGCTCTAATGACCTTAACGTCTTTTCTCGCATTATTCTGGCAGCGTTCTCAAGAAAATAAATTAACACAAGCTGCCGGTTCACTCACCTACAGCACCATGCTCGCTATCGTGCCATTAATTATGGTGGTGTTTTCAATTTTCTCTGCTTTTCCCGTTTTTAACGAAGTCACTGGTGCATTGAAGGAATTCATCTTCACCAATTTCGCTCCTTCCGCGAGTGATGTTGTGGGACAATATATTGATGAATTCGTCCGTAACTCCAAGCAAATGAGTGCCGTGGGGATTGTGAGTTTGATTTTAGTGGCATTGATGCTCATTAACTCCATCGACCGTACACTCAATGGTATTTGGCAAGACACTAGTAATCGCCCGATTTTTACGTCATTTGCTATTTATTGGCTCATTTTAACGCTCGGCCCGCTTTTAATCGGTACTAGCATTGCGGCAAGTTCCTATGTTAAAGCCATGTTCGAGCAATCGGAAACGCTCTCTTTTGGCTTAAAACTCCTCAGCTTTGTGCCATTTCTTTCTACTTGGTTTATTTTCACGCTCATTTATATGGTCGTGCCAAATAAGAAAGTGAGCATCAAACACTCCGCAGCAGGCGCATTAATTGCGGCAATTTTCTTTACCTTAGGAAAACAAGCCTTTACTTGGTACATCGCCACCTTCCCGTCTTATCAATTAATTTATGGTGCCATGGCGACGCTGCCAATCATGTTATTGTGGATTCAAATCAGCTGGACAGTAGTGTTATTGGGTGCGCAATTAGCCGCAGTGCTTGCAGAAGTGCGGTCAACGAATCAAACAAATTTAGAGGAAGTAAAATGATTGCGTTAATTCAGCGTGTGACACAAGCAAAAGTAGAAGTTGAAGGCCAAATTGTGGGGCAAATCGGCAAGGGATTATTGGTTTTATTAGGCGTAGAAAAAGAAGATGACCGAGCCAAGGCGGATAAACTTGCCGAGAAAGTATTAAATTACCGTATTTTCAGCGATGAAAATGACAAAATGAATTTAAATGTGCAACAAATCGGTGGTGAAGTGCTTGTAGTATCACAATTCACCCTAGCTGCAGACACGCAAAAAGGCTTACGACCAAGTTTCTCAAAAGGTGCCGCACCAGCATTGGCTAACAAATTGTATGAGTATTTTTCACAAAAATGTGCAGAAAAAGTCACTGTTGCCAACGGACAATTTGCAGCAGATATGCAAGTAACGCTAACCAATGATGGCCCGGTTACATTTTGGTTAAATATCTGAATAAAGAGAAAAATCGCTATTTTTTTCAAAGCAAAGGAAACTCTTTCTTTGATCGCATTGTCGTATTAACGCTCAAATGCATATAACAATTTCAAATCCCATCCATAATTGCGTTGGTAATCCACTTATTTTATGGGTAAACTAGGGCGGTTTGATGTGGATCTTCTTAAAGTTTAGCCTGTAATAAAATGAAAAAAATTTCGTTAAAAATAACCGCACTTTTGCTTGGATGGATGAGTTTTTCAGCCCTTGCAGAACAAACCGTAGATATTGAGATCCGCGGTATTAAGGGTGAACGCGCCATTCGCAATACTGACATGAATGTCAATCTCATTGATAAAGGTGAAATGGACGGCTCAGATCGTTATAAACAATTAGTTTCAGATGCTGTCGATAAAGGCCTTCGAGTCTTTGGTTATTATGGTTCTTCCGTGACCTTTGAATTGAAAAAACGCAAAGGTCAACGAGATTTACTTATTGCGAATGTCACCCCGGGTGAGCCAAGTAAAATTGCAGGAACAGACGTTGAAATTACAGGCGAGGCAGCAGAAGACGAAAACTTCACGGCACTCCGTAAAAACTTACCCAAAAAAGGCGAGTTAGTTGAGCATCAAAAATACGATGACTATAAAAGCAGCATTTCAAACCTTGCTCTAGCTCGTGGTTATCTTGACGGAAAATTCCAAATTTCTCGCTTAGAAATCAGCCCGGAAACCCATGAAGCATGGTGGCGTATGCTGTTTGATAGTGGCGTGCGTTATCATTACGGCAACATCACCTTCAACCATTCCCAAATTCGCGAAGACTATTTGCAAAATATGCTCAACATTAAATCGGGCGATCCCTATTTAGTCAGTGATTTATCTGAATTAACCAATAATTTTTCTTCCACCAACTGGTTTAGCTCCGTACTTTTACAACCGCATGTCCGCGAAGAAGATAAATTAGTCGATATCGAACTGTTACTTTATCCACGTAAGAAAAACTCAATGGAGCTTGGGGTAGGTTTTGCAACTGATACGGGCCCTCATGTCCAAATTGGTTGGACAAAACCTTGGATTAATAGTCGAGGCCATAGTTTCCGTACAAATCTTTACGTCTCTGCGCCAAAACAAAACTTTGAAGCCACCTATAAAATGCCATTGTTGAAAAATCCATTAAATTATTATTATGAATTTTCAACAGGTTATGAAAAAGAAAATAAAAACGATACGGATACTAAAGCTCTCACCTTCGCGGCATTACGTTATTGGAATAATAGCGAGGGTTGGCAATATTTTGCGGGTCTTCGTGTCCGTTATGACAGCTACACACAAGCTGATTTCACCGATAAAACCTTCCTGGTTTATCCAACTGGAGGCTTTAGCCGTACTCGTTTAAGAGGTGGTCAATTCCCAACATGGGGAGATACCCAAAAAATCACGGTTGATTTAGGGAATAAGCTTTGGATGTCCGATGCTAATTTCTTTAAAGTTCAAGCTTCTACCGCCTGGATTCGTACGTACGCAGAAAATCACCGTTTTATTACCCGTGCAGAAATTGGTTATTTAAATACCGCGGATATTCGTAAAATTCCACCTGCATTACGTTTCTTTGCGGGGGGCGATCGCAGTGTGCGAGGTTATGGCTACAAGAAAATCTCACCGAAAAATAAAGACGGGAAATTAGTCGGTGGCTCTCGCTTAGTAACAGGTAGCCTTGAATATCAATATCAAGTTTACCCAAATTGGTGGGGAGCCGTATTTGCGGATACTGGCTTAGCCGCTGATGCTTACAAAGCAAATGAGTTACGCTACGGTGCAGGTTTCGGTGTGCGTTGGGCATCGCCAGTTGGTGCTATTAAATTTGATATTGCTACGCCAATTCGAGATAAAGATAACAGCAAAAACATTCAATTTTACATTGGCTTAGGTGCTGAAATTTAGGGTATGACTATGTCTGAACAAGAAAAACAACCAGATAACCAAACCACACAACCCGTTAAAAAGAAAAAGACCTGCCGTAAAATTTTATGTGTCGGAAGTGCGGTCGTTTTCGTCCCTGTTTTAGGCTTAGTCACAGCACTTTCTTTTGATAGTGGACAACGTGCACTTATTCAACTTGCGGATAAAATGCTCGATAGCTTATCTATTGAACAAGTCAGCGGTGGCTTACAAGATGGTTTGGTCTTGGAAAATTTACGTTTTCAAACCACCGGCGTCGATGTAGCCCTTCCTAAAACGCGCTTACAACTGAATTTAGCTCGTTTACTTTCGGGTGATATTATTGTTGATGATCTCAGCTTAACACAGCCGAAAATTGCCATTGATACCAGTGTCATGCCACCTTCTGAAGAGAAACAAACGGAAAGTGGTCCAATGGAAAAAATCCATTTACCGGTTTCTGTGCAAGTGAAAAATGTCTCGATCACTGACTTTGATATGAAACTCGATCAAAGCAATATTACCTTTTCGTCATTTCAAAGTGCGGTCAGTTTAAACAATGAATCTGGCCTTACCCTTGAGCCCACCACGCTTTCAGATGTGCTTCTCTCAACGGTCTCCCAAACTCAACCGAATCCCCCTCAGCCTGAGCAAAAAGAACCTGCTAAACCCGTTGATTGGGCGCAAATTGAGCAAACACTCACACCGGCTTTTTTAGGTAATTTAAATACGGTGAACTTGCCTTTTGATATGCACATTCCAAGTGTTTTGGGTACAAACTGGCAATATCAATCGCTTAATGAAAAAGGCGAAGAAACACAAAAAATCACTGTGCCTAAAGTGGAATTACAAGCAGATGCCACCGATCATTTAGTGAAATTACAAAAACTCGACATTGACAGCTCTCTTGGTACACTTTCGAGCCAAGGACAACTTCAACTCAATGACGATTTCCCAGTTGATCTCACATTAAAATCGGATCTCCAAGCCTTTAAATCAAAAGATAAAACCATTCTGTATGCTAGCAAAGTTGATCTCAATTTATCTGGCTCCTTGAAAAAAACGACCGCACTTTCGTTAACCACACAGGGTGTGCTTGATGCCACCTTAACGGGTGACGTGAAACTGGCAGAAGATAAAATGCCACTAAATCTGCAATTAAAAGCGAAAAAAGGTCAATACGCTTTTGCAGACAGCCTAGCGCCACTCAAGATTAACGATGTTGATATCAAACTCACGGGCGATTTATTGAATTATCACGCAGAAGTTGTTGGTGGCGTGGAGGGGATGGATCATATCCCTCATACTCACGTTGATTTGAATGCAGACGGTAAACTCTACGAAGTCACCCTCAACGAATTAAAACTTGCTGCCCTCGATGGTACCGCACGTTTAACGGGTTCCTCAAACTGGAAAGATGGCGCACAATGGGATGTGACGGCTGATTTAAACAAAATGAACATTCGTCCTTATGTGCCTGCCATGCCAGCCGTATTATCGGGCAAAGTGAGCTCACAAGGTTCCGCAGATTCCAATCATTGGAAAGTGGATGTGCCTACCGTGGATTTAACGGGTAGCCTCTCCTCTCGTCCATTAAGCTTGAAAGGTAGCGTCTTTTTAAGTAATGAAACTTTATTAAACATTCCTGATTTATTGCTGAACTATGGCGATAACCGCATTGCGGCAAAAGGTACATTAGGTGATAAATCAAACCTAAATTTAGATATCAACGCACCAAGCTTACGTGGTCTGTGGCAAGATTTAGCGGGTTCCGTGGTCGGCAAAGCACAAATCTTAGGCAAACTTACTGCGCCAACCATTAATACCGATTTAACGGCACAAGGCTTGCACTTCCAAGGGTTAGACTTATCTAAAGCCGTAATTAAAGGTAATGTTGTGAGTGAACCGCAAGTGAAAGGTGAACTTAACGTCAAAGCGGAAAACTTCCGCTATGGCGACAGCATTAAATTGCATAATATTGATTTGAATGCATCGGGTGATGAAAAACATCATACGCTTACCTTAAAATCAAAAGGTGAGCCTGTTGCAGCTGATTTACAAATCACCGGTAATTTTGACCGCACTTCTCAGCAATGGAAAGGTAATTTAAGCCAAGTGAGTCTAAACTCACCTATCGGTGATTTTAAAGTGAATCAAACTATTCCGGTGACTTATGACAATAACAAAATCCAAGCCACCATTGGTTCACACTGCTGGATTAACCAAGACTTAGATCTGTGTTTCCCTCAACAATTTACGGCAGGGAAAAACGGCGAGGTCCCTTTTGAGCTTAAACGTATTAATTTAGATTTAGTGAATAAATTGATGGGACAAGATACGCTCAAAGGCCTGTTACAAAGCCGAGGTAAAGTGGCGTGGTTCACGGATAAACCATTACAACTAAATGTGGCAGTGGAAGGCAATAACATTGGTGTGGCACAAAAATTAGACTACCGCACCTTTAAGCTAGATATTCCTAAATTAAGTGTAAATGCCGATATTCAAAATAACAATTTAACCTTGAAATCAGACATTAACGTTCAAAATCAAGGTCGAATCGGCACAGACTTAAAAATTAATGATTTAAGTAAAGGTCGTCAATTAGGCGGTACCTTTACCATTGAAGGTTTACGCTTATCCTTAGCCAATCAACTTTTCTCCAGCGGTGAAAGCATAGATGGTGAAGTGGTTTCACGCTTAAGTTTCGGTGGTAATTTAGAAAAACCATTATTAAACGGTAATTTTGATATCCGCAATGTCAAAACAAAACTGAAAAGCCTGCCTTTTGATGTGACTGATGGCCAAGTTGCAATTCGCTTTAATGGCACCTCTTCAACCTTAAATGGTCATGTTCAAACACCTGATAGCAAACTCAACATCAACGGACAAGCTAACTGGGCTCACATGGATAACTGGACGGCAGAAGTCAGAGCGCAAGCAGATAATTTCAAAGTCGATATTCCATCTATGGCGAAATTAAAAGTCAGCCCGAATGTGGTTGTCAAAGCCTCGCCAAAACTCTTAGATTTGAGTGGTAATGTGGATATCCCTTGGGCAAGAATTGCTATTGAAAGCTTACCGGACAATGCTGAACCAGTGAGTGAAGATGAAGTCATTTTAAATGGCCCAAGAAAAAGTAAAGAAGAACTCATTAATCGCCAATTTGCTTCAGAAACCAAATCGGGCATGCAAATTCAATCTGATTTAAAAATTAAAATCGGTGATGATGTGCATTTAGATGCCTATGGTTTAAAAACCAATTTGAACGGCTTACTTTCTGTAAAACAGGATAAAGGCAAATTAGGTTTGTTTGGTCAAATTAACCTAAAAAATGGTCGTTATGCTTCTTTCGGACAGGATTTATTAATTCGTAAAGGACAAATCAGCTTCTCTGGTTTACCTTCACAGCCGATGTTGAATATTGAAGCGATTCGTAACCCTGAGGCTATGGAAGACAGTAAAGTGACCGCGGGGGTAAAAGTGATTGGTATGGCGTCTAGCCCACAAGTCACGATTTTCTCTGATCCAGCCAAATCTCAAGACCAGGCACTTTCTTATTTATTAACCGGTCGCTCATTAGAAAACAGCGGTGAAGCAGGTTCCAGTGGTTCTGTGGGTGCGGCATTACTTGGCTTAGGTTTAGCGAAAAGTGGTAAAGTAGTCGGCGGTATTGGTGAAGCCTTTGGTATTCAAGACTTAAACTTAGGCACTGCCGGTGTTGGGGATAGCTCCAAAGTACAAGTTAGTGGTAATATTGGTAAACGCTTACAAGTGAAATATGGTGTAGGATTGTTTGATGGCTTAGCCGAAGTGACCTTGCGTTACCGCTTAATGCCACAACTTTATTTCCAATCAGTAACCAGCACAAACCAAGTTTTTGATTTATTGTATAAATTTGAATTTTAGGAAAGGACATGCATAACGACAAGCAACTGGCTCAACTCGTAGAACCTCATCACCGAGGTGAGGCCCGGGAGATTGCCGCCATTGATTTAGGCTCAAACAGCTTCCACATGATTGTGGCGCGGATTATCAATGGCTCAATCCAGGTGCTTTCTCGTTTAAAACAAAAAGTGAGGCTCGCCGACGGTTTAGATGAGCACAATGTATTAAGCCAAGAAGCCATTGAGCGTGGTGTAAATTGCCTTGCACTTTTTGCTGAACGCTTACAAGGTTTTGCGCCAGAAGATGTGAATGTCGTAGGCACTTATACCTTACGAAGAGCAGTCAATAATGACGAATTTTTACGTCAGGCTGCTGCCGTTTTTCCTTATCCGATTAATATCATCAGCGGTCAAACGGAAGCCAAAACCATTTATGCTGGCGTTTGCCACACTCAACCCGAAAGCGGACGTAAACTGGTCATCGATATTGGTGGTGGCTCGACCGAAATGATCATCGGTGACGATTTCACCCCCTTAGTAGCGGAAAGTCGTCACATGGGCTGTGTGAGCTTTGCCAAAAAATTCTTCCCGAATGGCGAAATTTCCAAAGAAAACTTCGAGCAAGCTCGCCAAAGTGCGGTCAATAAAATTGAAGATTTAAGCTGGGAATATCGCAAACTCGGGTGGCAATCAGTGTTAGGCTCATCGGGCACGATTAAAACCGTGTACCAGGTGATCAGCGCAACCCTTGATCCTAACGGCATCATCACCGCTGAACGATTACAAAATTTAATTGAACGAACCTTACAAGCCTCCCATTTTGAAGATCTCAATATCGCAGGATTAAATCCTGATCGCGTGGATGTCTTCGTGCCAGGCTTAGCCATTTTAAGTGCCGTTTTTGACGTATTTGGTTTAGAAAATATGCGCTACTCTGACGGTGCCTTGCGTGAAGGGGTGATTTACAGCCTGGAAAAAAACTTCCAAGTTTCAGATATCCGTACACGTACCGCGTTAGGACTTGCCGAACAATTTAACTTAGATTTAGCGCAAGCCGATCGCGTGGCAAATAGTGCGAAAACCTTAATTGATCAATACACCTATTGGCAAAAACCATATCTTGCTGATGAAATGAAAAATCTGTTGATTTGGGCGGCACGCTTATTAGAAGTCGGTATTGTGATTAATCATCGCAATGTACAAAAACATTCGGCTTATATTCTGCAAAATATGGAATTACCGGGTTTTGATCGCGAACAGCAACGCTTATTGGTGAATTTAGTTCGTTATCACACTGGTGCATTTAAAAAGAATGATTTACCGATTTTTGCTCGTTATGCGGATGAAGATATCCTTGTTTTACTGCTTCTTTTACGCATTTCGGTGATTTTAAATAAATCTCGCCAAGCGACAGACAGCACCGACAAAATCAATCTCAGAATTGACCGCTCTTTACAGACTTGGGAACTGACCTTTGAGAAACATTATTTAGATAACAATCCGTTAGTGTGGAATGAATTGCGCTTAGAAAGCAATTTACTCAAAGATTTAGAACTCAGTTTGATTTTTAACTGATAGAATAGGGGCTTTCATGCCCTTATTTTTTATCTTGCTCCAACAGCAAGCTATAAATATTGGCTAAATAATAGCTCTGCTCAGCTTTGGGAATTTCTTGAGGAATAAAAGAAAGCAAATCGTGGTGAATTTCCAAAACATCAGGGAAAATGGCCGCACTTTGCATTTCATCATAAAAGGATTGATGAAGCGGGGAAACGCAACCGCCTCGTTTTAAGCGGGCAAGGCTGTTGGCAATATGCAATAAGAGTGTGATGACGGTCGGAATCGACACATCAATGCGCCAATGATGCTCTAGGCGACTTTGTAAAGTCAGAATAATATCAATAACGTCCTGATCAATCTGACCGCGAATTTTCCAACGGGTTAATTGTTTGAGTAACGACATAACATTCCTTTTTAAGATAGGATAACTTTACCGCTATTTCATAAAATTACCAGTGCACAGATCACAAAATTGAAACAAAGTGAAAAAATTTACGAACTAGGAAAGCAATAAATGATAGATAACAGACTTTTTGAAAAATATGATGGCCTTATTTTTGATATGGATGGCACCTTAATCGACACCATGCCAGTGCACGCCCGCGCGTGGAGTATGGTAGGGGAACAATTTGGTTATCGTTTTAACAGCCAAATTATGTATGATTTAGGTGGCGCAACCGTGAGCACTATCGCCTCAGCTATTATGCAAGATGCCGGTATGCCACAAGAACGTTTAAATGAAGTCATACAAGCAAAACGCAAACTTTCTTACGAATTGATTCCAACAGAATCAAAATTACTCCCAACCTTTGACGTGGTGCGTCATTACTATCAACAAAAGCCAATTGCACTTGGTTCAGGCTCAAACCGCCAAATCATTGATATGTTAATGCAAAAATTAGATATCAAACATTACTTTAACGCTATTGTCAGCGCTGATGATGTGAAAGAACATAAACCGCATCCAGAAACCTTTTTACGCTGCGCAGAACTGGCAAAAGCTGAACCATCACGTTGTATCGTGTTTGAAGATGCTGATCTCGGCGTAAAAGCGGGATTAAATGCAGGGATGGATGTGTTTGATGTTAGAACGCGCGAGATTATTAGAGCCTAATGTGGGACATTTTCTCTTTCAGCTTTTTGGCTGATTTTTGGCAAACCCATGGCTTGTGGTTGATGTTTTTCAGCGCTTTCTTAAGTGCAACTATTTTGCCGGGTAATTCAGAAATTGTGTTTGTCTCCCTTGCTGCGCCAAAAGTATTGGTCGGGTCATTATTAAGTGCGGATATTTTTTGGCTTGTTTTTCTAGCAACCGCAGGCAATACACTTGGCAGCCTCACCACTTACTGGATTGGACGATGGTTTCCGAAAATTGACAGCAAAAATGACCGCACTTTATGGGCGATAAACAAAATACAACGCTATGGTGCCATCACTTTATTATTGAGTTGGTTGCCTATTATCGGGGATGTGTTTTGTGCGGTAGCCGGTTGGCTTCGATTGAATTGGCTAAGTTGTTTGATTTTTATGACGATTGGAAAAGGACTACGTTATATTGCCCTGCTCTTTTTCAGTTTACCTTTCGTGTCATAGCCGTGAATAGCCTTTGTGCATAACCTGGTTGTGGGCTAGAATAAAGACGAATTGATATTCAACAGATAAAAAAACGCCCCTTATCGAGTAAGGGGCAAATAACCTAAGGAACCAATTTTATTAAAACAACTGCAAGTTGCTTGTTCTATAAGACCGACGCTAAAAAGAAAAGTTCAAAGAAATTGTAAAAAAATGTAAAAAAATTTACAAAAACTTGCAATTAATTTACAAATCACTGATTTTCAAGGAAATAAATATGCCATTACTCGACAGTTTTAAAGTGGATCACACCCGTATGAACGCACCTGCCGTGCGTGTAGCCAAAACGATGCGCACCCCAAAGGGCGATGACATCACTGTTTTTGATCTTCGTTTTTGCATTCCAAACAAAGAAATTCTCCCACCAAAAGGAATTCACACTCTTGAGCATTTATTTGCGGGCTTCATGCGTGACCATTTAAACAATGACAACGTAGAAATCATCGATATTTCACCTATGGGCTGTCGCACAGGCTTTTACATGTCATTAATTGGCACACCAAACGAGCAACAAGTGGCTGATGCATGGTTAGCCTCCATGAAAGATATTTTAACCGTGCAAGATCAAAACCAAATTCCTGAATTAAACGAATACCAATGCGGAACTTACACCGAGCATTCTTTAGAAGAAGCACATGATATTGCTAAAAATGTCATTGCTCGCGGTGTGGGGATTAATAAAAATGACGATTTAGCGCTTGATGAATCTTTCTTAAAATAAGGACACAACATGACAACCCTAGGTACAGCATTAACCCCGAATGCTATCAAAGTGATGATGCTTGGCTCTGGTGAACTGGGCAAAGAGGTAGTGATTGAATTACAACGTTTAGGCGTGGAAGTGATTGCCGTCGATCGTTATGAAAACGCCCCAGCACAACAAGTGGCACATCGTGCTTATACGATTTCCATGCTAGATGGTGCAGCACTCAAAGCCTTAGTGGAAAAAGAGCGCCCAGATTACATCGTGCCGGAAGTGGAAGCTATAGCGACCGATACGCTGATTGAATTAGAACAAGCGGGTTTTAATGTTGTACCTACCGCCAAAGCCACCAAGCTCACCATGAATCGAGAAGGCATTCGCCGCTTAGCCGCTGAAGAGCTTAAATTGCCAACTTCGCCTTATCAATTTGTCGATAACTTTGCTGACTTCCAAAGTGCGGTTGAAAAAATCGGTATTCCTTGCGTGGTGAAACCGATAATGTCCTCTTCTGGCCACGGTCAAAGTATTTTGAAATCCAAAGACGACTTACAAAAAGCCTGGGATTACGCTCAACAAGGTGGTCGCGCAGGTGCAGGGCGCGTGATTGTAGAAGGATTTGTTAAATTCGATTATGAAATCACCTTGCTCACCGTTCGCCACATTAATGGCACCAGCTTCTTAGCGCCAATCGGCCATCGTCAAGAAGATGGCGACTATCGCGAATCTTGGCAGCCGCAAGCCATGTCTGATACAGCGTTGAAAAAAGCACAAGACGTGGCAGAGAAAATTACCACTGCATTAGGTGGTCGCGGTATTTTTGGAGTGGAAATGTTTGTATGTGGTGATGAGGTGATCTTCAATGAAGTCTCCCCACGCCCACACGATACCGGCATGGTCACACTCATTTCTCAAGAATTATCTGAATTCGCCTTACACGCGCGTGCTATTTTAGGCTTACCGATTCCAGAAATCACCCTTATTAGCCCATCGGCTTCCAAAGCCATTGTAGTGGAAGGTCAATCGAAAAACGTGAAATTTGGCAATATCGCCGAAGTATTGGCTGAACCACACACCAATATTCGCATTTTCGGCAAAGGCGAAGTCAATGGCCATCGCCGTTTAGGTGTCTTACTCGCTCGTGATATTTCGGTGGAAAAAGCATTGGAGAAAGTAGAGCGGGCTTACGCGAAGTTGGATGTGAAATTATAAAGTTTGCTTAATATAAGCATCGTTGAAATATAAAAAGTGCGGTCAATTTTAAAGAGATTTTAAAACTCTTTAAAATTGACCGCGCTTTGTATAGATGTTTAAAATTATATGCTATTCAAATACCAAATATCTTTGCAAGCTTGTTTTTACAACAAGTACTATGTAGGAAGCTAGTAAAATCTAAGAGCTATGCTATCAGCATTATAAATTATATATCCATTAACTCATAAGACACATTTCCGGTTTCTAGCAATTCAACAAATACTCTTTTAATAAAATCAAAATCCTCTATCACCGAACAAGCAGGATAGGGTTCTCCCTCAAAGTAAACCAATCCAGAGGTACCATTAAAGTCAGATTTTGTTCTAATTAGGAGCTCTCCATCTTTTCCATACTCAACTAAAGTAAATAAATATCTTTCACCGTCACATTGAACTGATAATTCTGAAATTCCAACTTCCGGCTCAGGGATAAACTCTAATCCAGCAGACCCCTTATTTAGTTCAATATTATTCAGTATAGATATCATTTTATCTTTATCAACAGAAGATACTCTCTCCCTATTAGATGCTACAATCCAGTCCTTTTCTCTTTTAAATCCACAGGTAAAAAATAAATTATTTGTCATTTTTGGTTCCTTTATTGATCGTTGACCTTTAGACCAAACATACCCCAAAACGATGGCGCGCGTTTCCCAACGCGAGCCTAAACATCAATTTTATTTAATTCAGATTTTCACTATTTTTATAAATAATTTCAGTTTGTTTATTTTTAGTTAGATACAAGCACGCATCAGGAGATCTGAGCTATTGAGTGTCTCATTTAATAAACAATGTTATTTGAGAAAGCTCCTTTAACTCATTAAATTCAAAATGAACATACTTATTATTAATACTATACCTAATCCAATTATCAGAATAAGCTTCAGGCTTTCCAAATTTCACAATTAGATCATTTTGAGTAAATTTATTATCTAACTCCAAAAAAAGCTGTTCTAAAAAAGGGTACTCATAATACTCATTGTTATATTTATTTACATAAAAAAATATAGATTCCAAAAACTCACTATCATTATTTTTAGAAAAAACAAAATCAACTCCTCTTTTAAAAAAGTGAAAATAAGTATGTTGAATATTATCGCATTCAAAATACTCCACTTCAAAATCCGTAGCCACAATAGAAATAGCTTTTAATATTAAGTTGCTACCTTGTTTTTCACCCAAAGCATTTAAAAAAATATTTATATCACCCACAAATTTTTTCATTTAATTCCTCTACTTTTATTTCTTATAATAATTTCATTTATTGCCTCTTCAACCACCAAATAATCATAACCTTTATCTATTAAAGATTTCTCATATGATTAATATCACCATCATTAAAAATACAAAAGTGCGGTCAGTTTTTGAGAGGTTTTAAAACCCTTTGAAAATTGACCGCAATTTATCATTAATGAACTATAATAGCCCATATAACCTCAAATAAAACCCAGATTATCTAGGCTTTATTTCTTAACACGCTAATTACCAACTATCAAAATATCGATCCAACTTTAGGAACTCCTCATAGCATCCAAACTTAGGATAATTATAATAATTAGAATTAGTATTTATAATAACCTCATAACTATCAACAATATTAGACTCATAGTCCATTCTTTCTGAAAAAACGTGTCCATCCTCTAAAATTTTAAATTGATGTATAATAATAGGAGCCTTACCTACCCCATATTTTTTAGATGTAATAAAAGATAAAAATAATTTATCAGTTGTTAATTTACTAAATTTAAATTCATATGATAAAACCTCATTAAGATTATCATCTAAAAAGTACACAATGACATAATCTTTCCCAATAACAATATAGGAATCAGGTCTACTAGAAGAATTGATTAAAACAGTATATTCCTCCTTTCCATGTCTCCTTAAGGCATCTTCGACAGAAAACTCCCCCCAAGATTTTTTTTTAACAAATGACCATCCTTTACTGTAAAAATATTTCTCCATACAACAACCTCTTGTAAATTAATAAACATTACCTTCACTATCACGAATAATTATTTTCAATTCATTAGCCTTATCTAATATCTTAGATGGAATAGGATTATACTGTTTAGGCACCTCTAAAATATATTCACCTCTTAATACTTGCCCACCTAAGATGCCATTAGAAGGAACATCCGAAATTCTACTTCCCACTGAGTATTTTTTCGGTATTTCCTTTAAATAAGATAATCCTGTTTTTAAATTAATATCAGAAAATTGAGTATATTTTCTAGACACTATCTCTCTTGTTCTATTATCATAAGAATCTAACCGAAAATAGCCCCCATTTACTTTATCAATGTAAAGTTCATTATAGGGATAAATAGAATGGCGCTCATTATTAAACTTATTTCCATCAGATATCTTTTGTAATATAGATGAATTCAAACCATTCCTATTTATACTTTTTGTTATGAACTGATTTCCATCGACATTTGAAATAAAATAATAGCGACCATTTGCCCCAGAACCATCCTTATTCAATCCCCTAAAAACAGCTTGGCCAGTCAACGGATCAACTTGGCCTGTGTTGACTGCTAGGCCACCATTCGGACCTTTAAATACACCATGACCTAAATATTCGTAATCGTTTCCTAATAATCTACTATTAATCGTTCCTCTTGATAATGTTTCTTCAGCTTGTTTTATACCAGTCTTAACCGCTCCAATCCCCTTACCTCCTGTGAATAAGCTTGGGAATCCATAAATTAATTCTGATGTATCTCTATCAGTATTTGTAACAGTACTGATCACTTTCCCACCAAGGGTACCTGGGTTTTTACCTGTTATCATCGTTTCAAAACCAGCATAGGCATTATCACCACCATAAGCCATCATTCCTGTTCCCACAACACAAGTTGTGCCACCTAAACAAGCAACAGCACCTGCAGTCGCCGTCACGACGCCACTAGCCGACTGTAACAAACCAACTGTTCGCTCAGGAATACGATTTCTAGCAGCAGCATCTGATGCTTTATAAACATGATTATAATCAAACATATTCTCGACATCTCCGGCTCTCCAAGCATCATCAGACCAAAGATATTTTTGTTGTGAGAGCAACGTTCTCTCATTGGCAAATTCCGCTGTATTACCCAATATTTCTTTTTGATATTCTGCTGCATAACGCGGGTCATCCTCAGGAATCTGCGCAGAACAATGCACCAACGCACAGGCCGCAATTTCTAAACGACGTTCTTTTTCTTCATCGCCATTTGCAAGTAACTTAATACGCTCTTTCTCATTTTGATGAAGCTGTCTGTTATACGTCTCCGCATTGTAAGATGTCAACGCGCCCTGTTTCATGGTTTCACTTGACCCACCAGTTACAGCACCCGCTGCCGCACCTATCGCCAACGCTGTCATCTGCTGTGCAGCTTGTTTCAGTTTCTCTTTTTGTCCTGCATCTAGCTTGAGGTCTTTCGCTTGTTCATTTAAGTAATCTGTAACATACGTGTTCAACCACTCTGAACTCGCTCCCGCTGCCGCACCTGTCGCCACATTGCCATCTGACATCTTCGCAGCTAAAGCACCGGCAAGGGCATGCATTACAATCTTCTCTTGGCTCCCCTCTTCAAATTCAAATTTTTTCGCAAGGTCGCCCGTTACTTTTGCAAACAGCTCTCCTGCTACTTGTGCTGCTTCTTGCTGCTCTTTCACTTCGTTATGGTCAAATGCTTTCACTTTATGATTGGCATTTTGTGTATCTCTGGAAAGTGCGGTCAGATTTTCCGGTGTTTCTGTGTCAATTTGAATATTAGACCCTATCGCTGATTGCGTTTGACTTGTAGCACTTTCATGCTTATTCCCTAAAGCACTCGCCGCGGCGGCCATCGCATTTTTAGCATTCTGTGCCATATCCGTTGAAAGCCCCGCGCTCACGCTTTTCACTTCAACCTCACTGTGGTTTTCAATATCAGTGTGAGTGAGCGATTTTGTTTTGAAGTGGTTCTTATCTTGGGCTGCTTCACTGTCAATCACAGAGCCCGCAAGGTGCGTATTCCCCGCAACCTTAACATCCATTCCACCTTTGCCAACATGGAAGCCCGTTTGTTCTTCCACTTGGGCATAGTTCACTTTCGCTTTGTTTTGAGAATAGTTTGCTGAAGCACTTGAACCACTGCCATAAATTGCCACACTAAAGCCCGCACCGGCTTGTGTTTGTTTACTGTCGTAGTGATTGCTGTCTTGACGGCTTTCTAAATTAAGATTGCCTTGAATATCTGCCTCTAAACGGTCTGTTTTAACAACGGCACCTTTGAAATTAGCATCTTTACCGGTTTTAATCACTGTTTCTTCAGCATTCAGATAACTATTACGCTGCGTCACGCTATCACTATTTTCATGCCCTTTACCGACTTGAACCGAACCTTCTACACCAATGCCATAACTATTGCCATTGGCGCCTGCAAATACACCCACACTCCAACCTGTGTTTTTATTCTCACTACGGTTATGATAAGTGTCTTGTACTGACTCCACGTTTAAATCCTTAGCCACATCAAGTTCTAAACGTTTTGCATTTAACGTTGAGCCCAACACATCAACATCGCCTTTTCGGCTGGTCAAATTCACTGTGCCTGCATTCAGCTCACTACCACTATGAGTGATTGTTTTACTTTCACTCGTTTGAGTAGATTTGCTTGCACCTACGCTAATAGAGACTTTAATACTCGGATTAGAGACATTACCTGCCGTCATATTGCCTAAGTTGGAAACCGTGTTTGCAACATTTGCTGCATTTTGAGCTAATTCAAGACTTTCATAAGCCGCTTTCATTTGATGAAGTTGTTTCAGTTTCTCATTTTTAACTTCACGACTACGCTTAATACTGTGTCCCATCGATTGTGCTGTACTTACGACCGGTGATGTAACGGCTATCGTCAGTCCTGCCTGTTTATACTCATGCCCCTCTTTACTTTCAATAATATCTTTTCCGGCTTCCACCTTAACACTTGCGCCTTCAATATCAATACGATTTGTACGTGGTGTAATCATATCCGTTCCCATTACATTCGAATGATTACCCGCACTCACCGTAATATTGCCATTCATTGAACCTAGCGTGCTACGTGCATCAGACTGTGTCCAACCTTCTGTTTCATAATCGTGTTTTTCTGATTTTGAACCAAAGGTAATGCCAATACCTCCGCCTGTGAATACCCCTGACGTTTTCTTGGTTTCCACACGCTTATTTTTAAAATGATTGGTATCCGCAGCAATATCAACATCATGTCCAGCCTGAACATGGAGATTATCATCCGCAATAGCCTGAATGCCTTTCGCCTTCACATCATGACCTGCTGAAAGAACCACCTCTTTACCACTCACCTGTGTCCCGACTTGAGTAACGGATTGTTGTTGGTCAAGGCTGGTTTTAGTCACCTTCGCCACACTTCCACTTTTCGTTTTGTGGAACTCTTCAAAATCTCGACTTTCTTTTGCACCATTCAACACAAGGTCATTTTCTGCGATAGCCATTAACTTCGCTTCACTATCCAGCTGTGCCCCTTCGGATAAAATATTTTTACCTGTTAGCAATACATTGCCTTTGCCTTTTACTTGGCTTACTACGGCCTCTTCCACTTTCTCATGACGATAGTGATTACCTTTCCCCATCTTCTCATCAAAGCCTACCGAAAGTGCGGTCAGATTCATGTTATTTTTGGTTTGAACAAGCGTATTGCCATTGCCGTCGTTAACAATATCTGCACCTTTAGCATTCAGATTATTTGATAAAAGCTGTAATTGGCCATCTTCTCCTTTTACATGGAAAAGCGCTTTACGACCAAGCGTGGTTTCACTACGTTGGAAATGAGATAAGTCCACATTTGTCGTCATCGTGGTACTTTCGTGATTTAAGTCACCGCCCACATCCACCAAAAGTGCTCGCTCGGCTTCCACTTTACCGCCGATATTATCGAAGTTATGCGTGGTTTTGATGCCTACTTTATCACCCGTAATGGTGCCTTCGTTTAATAAGCTTTCAGTATTTAATAAAGTGAGCTTACGGCCTGCAATCGTTCCGCTATTCGTTAAACGGTTACTCCGTAAATCAATCACATCCGCTGAAATCAACGCGCCTTCGCCATTTAAGTCTCCTTTCTGCGCCATGGCATAGACACGAGGCGCCATCACTTTGACTTGTTTCCCACTTGGTAGTGTCACTTCTTTTTCTTCAAACCAGACTATATCTGAAGTAAGTTGTGCGACCTGCGCAGGGCTTAAAGCCACACCAGGGGTTAAGTTAAAGCGTTTAGCAAAAGTAATACCGTTATCCATTAAACCCTTATATTGCGCCTCTAAATCTTGATAGCCCGTTAAGAACATACGTCCCGTCAACTGATTAACTTGATCACGTACTAAACGTTGCTCGTAATAGCCATCACCTAAGCGCTTCAAGATATTTTGTGGATCACTACGAAGTGCTTTGAACATATAGTCACCACTGAGCCATTGTTTACGATCGGTAAACTGTGGATCCGTTTCAATTAATGGGCGATTTGTTGCCTCTGGATTGGTGCGATAAAGGCTCGAGCTAGGTAAGGAAACATCCGCACCAATCGTACGAATTTCACGCTGCCCAGCTTTTGCATTCGATTGATTCACACCATTGGCAACATTGATATTGTTAGCAAGTGCGATAGTTTCCATCGAAAGATTAGCCTTTTCCGCCTCTGGCTTAAAGGTACTATAAGATTCAGTTTTTACTTGATTGAGATCGAGTGGAGTAATTACTACTTTTTCATAATCATGTCGACCATCCCACTCTCGTTGATGATATCGTTTAAATCCGCCTCTCCAACGAGAGTAAGTCCACTCTTGATTACCCTTATCAACAACTTGAGTAATCCCCATTTCTGGTACATTGTTTACTTCTTCAGAAGGGTTATTAGGATTATAGATCTTTCCAGCTGCAATTATTTGGCTTCGGTTATTTTCCACATTTCCATTAAATTCAACATCACCTTGGCTCAAAATCTTACCAGGATGCGTTTCTTTTACCTTTGTTTCACTGGTAATACGTTCTTTTACATAAATATCCCAGAATCGATAAAATTCTTTACCTGAGAGCTTTTTATTGTGAGCCAAAATTGCAGCATCTAATTGCTCGAATGCTTTTTCATTTGCCTTAGCCCACTCGAAATATGGCTTCATTTGAGCAGAATATTCAACCAATTTAGACTCATAATCAGCAACAGCTTTCCGGTACTCTACCATTTTTGATTCATATTCTTTCATGAGACGATCATAATCATGACGATTACGCCATGTTCGTTTAGGCTGTTTAGGCTCTTCTGGTGCTTGCTTTAACGTTTCATCCAAGCCACTTAGATCGGGTAATGTTGGAGAAGTAGATGGAGGAGCAATATTAAATGCTGCCCATATAGGATCATTATTTAAATAAAGTGCTTGAGGTACAACAACACAGCCTGAACGGGTTTGCTCATTGCCGCATACTTCCTCATTTGGCATTGGTAAAATATGGCCTTCAATTTTGCCATCCGATGGTCGCGTTACCTTATTTTGATTTTTATAAACCACTTTGCCCGCTCGACTAAAGGATGCCCAACGAAGTTGATCAAAATTAATACGTTCAGAGCTCCCATCTTCAAGCAGATAATGTTCATCCACTTTTTCACGTTTGACTTCTTCTAGCCTTGTATCAATACGCGCATTTTTGTTTAAAGTTTCACGCATACCAAGGATAACGCCTCGCCCTTCAATCAAACTACCGCTATTTAATAATTTATCGCCTAAACCTTTTGATTGATTGTTTTCATCTAAAGTACGACCAAATACAACTTTCCCTTCAGAGGATAATGTACCGCCAATACCATTAAACGCCCATTTTTGGGTAAAGACTGTTTTACTGTTCTCAACTAAAGGCGCTGCAACATCTAGACGTGCTTTTGCCGCAACAACCGCTGATTTAATCGTTCCATCAGATTGTAATTCATCTGTATTCACTATTTTTTGACCAGCCTGTAAAGCAACATGACCACCATAAATACGACCAGTACCGATATTAGTTAATGTATCACCGGTCTTGATAACATTTTCTACTGTCCCTTTAATCAACCCTCGGTTGGTTATATTCTGCTCACTTGTAAGTGCGGTTTGTTTTCCTTGAATTTCAGCATTCTCTGTATTTTCAATATTCTTAGCATTGACTTGGGTAGTACCTTCAGAAAGCAACCCTGCTCGATTAATCAAATTTCCTTGAGTAGTTAAACTTAATGAAGAACGACCAACTAAATCGCGTTGACTATCAAAATCTTGAACAAGTTGGATATTTGTATGGTTAGCCTCAATATCGCCATCACCAGAAAGTGCATTAACCTGAATATTCAATTTTTCTGCAGCCTGAATTGAACCTTGACTATTTTTTATGGAAGCCCCTCTACCCTGAATACGAATATCTCCTGTAGAGAATAGTTCACCTTGCGTGTTGTCTAATTGATTAACAATATTCAATACCTGAGAAGAAACCGAATAAATCCCACCTTGCTTATTGTCCAATTGATGAGCATTCACCTCAGCCTTACCAGCAAGAATACCCTGTGTTGGTACTGATTGCGCATTACCTTTAGTATTTTGGTTATTTAGATTAGTGGTATTAACCGTTAAATCACCCTGTGCTTGAATGAGTGAACCTGTATTGCCGACTTTTTGGTTATTAATATCCCTTGCAATATTTAACGTTGAAGAACCGTCAGCAACAATCATTCCAGCTCGGTTATCCACGGATAATGCAGTTAAAGTTAAACCTTTACCACTTAGCAAACGTCCTTCTCGATTATTTAAGAATTGATTATGCTGTGTAAGACTCATATTTCCACCAGAAAGTATTAAGCCGTTTTCATTATTTAACCCTTTTTCTAGGTTTAATGAGAAATCACGCACACCTTGGCTTGCCCATCGGCCATGTTGATTTTCCACCCTTTGCACGGTTGCATTAATCCAATCTGCTTTTAAATTAGCATGCTGTGTTAAAAGTTGAGAAGGTGTACGCAATCCGATCTCGTTTTTTGCAACGAGCGTTGCTTGATTTGCGTTAATTTCACCTTTATTAGCCACAATATGAACATCTTGGCCACTTGTTTGGCTCTCGCTGACATCGACTGTTTGAGCTTGAACATCAACCTTACCAGAGGCAATATTTTTCCCTTTCGCCACAGTTGTTTTTACTGTTTTTATTTCAAGGTTTTTAGTCTCACCAACCTCATCTACTTCGCGGGCTTTACCATTTTCCTCAACACCCGCAGCTAATACTGAAGACTTACCCGCTTCGACTGAATTCGCTTGATAACGAATATGTCCACCAGAAATAGTCGAGCCCATCTGAGTAATTTTATTTTTAGCATCAACTAGAACATCACCTCGTGCTGTTTCAACTTTACCCTTTTGAACAAAATCAGATTTGGTTTTGATTTGGACATCTTGTTTACCGCTAATCACCCCTTCATTAACAATACGGCCTTGACTATCAATCTTCACCTCACCCGCTGATGCACCGATATGCCCCGCATTGCGTACACCAAGACCTTGACCGTTATCCACTAAATGGATTTTCTCCGCATACATCCCACCTAATTGGCTCACATCCACACTGTAGCTTTGGTTTTCGCCTTGGGTATCAGAAGTGCGGTCAGTGTTGTCGGTGTTTTTATCACCCACGTACACAACTGAATCATTAGTGCGGTCAACGTTGTTTTTACCCGTGGTAACTTTAATGCCTTTCTTCGACCAAACCCCACCTTTGATTTCGGCTTTCTCCGCGATAATATCGGTGTAATCAGATTGGCTGTTATCCATCCCTTTTTGGCCAACAGTCACTTTACCGCCTTTTACGCGATAGCCTTTCAACTCACCATTTTCAACTTCCGCTTTACCGGTGGTGAGTGTTGTGCGTCCAGCATTAATCACACCACAGCCATCACATTGGATACCACTTGGGTTAGCAATCACCACATCCGCTTTTTTGCCTGCCACTTCCACATAGCCTTTTAAACGGCTTGGATTAGCAGAGTTCACCTCATTAAGAATGACTTTTGCTTCACCGCGAGCAAGATTCGGGTTACCTTGCACCCAGCCCGCCATTTGTGTTTGGGCCGCTTTACGAGCATTGTTTAACACGGCGCCTTTCTCTGCCACATCAAATTGTGAATATTGGTTACGTGATACCCCACCTGCGCTTGGTGTTTGAATATTTACTTGCGGTAAACCATTGCCGGTTTGAAGTACTGTGGGTTGTTGATTACCCGGTGCAGATTTATCTGCACGAATGGCCATATCTTCTGCATGAACAGAAGGGGATAAGAAGACAAAGCCTAATGCTAACATTAAGCTAAAATGAATAGGATTAAGTGAAAGTGCGGTTGAAAATAGTCCTGTTTTTTCTTGTTCTGGACTCACATTTTCACTTTGTGCTTTACCTTGAGATTTTGCTAACTCAGATACCACCACAAGCTGGTTTAATACACGGCTAAAAATCACTTTATAATGACGTTTATTCATTTTTTAATTTCCTTTAAAGTTTTAAATTCTGTTTGGTTTTAATCAATTTATTCATCTAAAAGCGTGAGCATTAAAAACGGTAGCTCACATTAAATCCGGTTGTCACATGACTGGTTCTAAATCCTTCCGGTTTTTTAATTGGAACACCCACAAAATAATCATAGTTAATGCCCCATAATTTACCGCGAAGTCCAATTGCACCACCCATTAAGCTATCACCAATTTGAAGCTCTTCTTGGCTAGAGTGAACCTTGCCTCGGTCTATTCCTAAATAAAGCTCATGTCCTTTATTGGCAATATTCCAACCGAGCTCATTTCGCCATAACCAACCTTTTTCACCGGAAAGTGATAGCTCGCCATCAAACCCTCGCACGGTATAACGACCACCAATACTAAATTTATCTTGTTGTGTTAAAGGTGTACCGTTCCATTGTCCATTCCAGCTGGTGTTAAAGCGGAAAGGTTGATTGCCGATAGTGAAAGGATAGGTAAAATCAATGCCTGCAGTAAAAATCTGCATGCGAGAAGTGCCTTCACCAAACTCTTCTTCCGGAGCAGGTAAAGATTTATTCCCACCCGTACCACGTTTATAGTTCGCAAACAGTTGTAACACTGTTTCACCAATGTATTGGGTGTGATTAAGCCCCACTTCCCAACCAGCGGTACGACGACGTTGCACTTCAATTTCGGTGTCATTGATGTAGTTATGCGATTTTTTCGTCCATAACGCGGCATTCACATAGGTTTTATGAAGACTTCCACGAGTTAATAAGCGACTTAAATTCGCTTTCATTTGTTGGCTTTCACCTGAATAGGTATAAGACTCAAACGCGCCCGCTACCGTTTGGTGATAAGAATATTTTGAACCGGAAAGGGTTAAAAGATAGTTCTTCCAAGGAATAGAATAATAGAGACTGATGTTTTTGCTGCCATAATCGCCTTCCGCATCATCGCTATCACGTTTAAAGCTACGTGTACCACTGATATAGAACATATCATTAAGTGTTAACACATTATCCCAAGAAAACGTGGCTGAGCCTTGTAAACGGCCCGTAGCTTTACTGCCTGAGTCATCTAGTCCCAAAGTTAAATGAAAAGGTAAGCTTTGCTTATAAGCAATCACCACATCGGTTTCACCCACTGCATCCGTTGGCACAAGCTCCATATTCGCATCAGCACTCGGTACACGTTTTAAGTTTTCTAAACCTTGTTCAATATTGCGAATATTTAATATATCCCCTTGCGCCATTGGCATAGCAAACCATAAGGTACCACGGGTGGCAAACGGAATCGCACTTTGGTCTTGTAATTGAATACGACCTACTTTACCTGGAATCACAGTGAGTACGAGCATGCCTGAACGCAAATCCTGCGGCTCCACCACTACGCGTGTCGTGACATAACCAAAATCAATTAAACGATTTTGAATACGACGAAGTAAGACGTTAATCCCCTCAGAACCAATACAAGCCGGCAGCGCAAAATCACGCTCAGCATAAACCGACTTTAATGCCCAAGAGAATTGGCTTGGTTGGATTAATTTAAGGGAAGAAGCTGATGAATTTTCTTCTTCAGCTTGATAATCGGTTAGCACCAATTGATTGATAGGAAAACATTGTGCTTCATTTTGTGGAAAGCCAAGTGAGGCCTCTTTTTCACCCTCCAAACGCACATTCGCGGATTGCGTTTGCTGGGCTAAAATAGCCGCATCTTGTTCAGCTTGTTGCCTCTGTTGTTTGGCATCGATTTGTTTTTCTACATCTGCATTTGGTGAGCTTGGCGCCGCCAACGCGAAAGAGGAAATAAATAATAAACTAGAAAGAAAATAGCGTGATAAGTTCTTCATTATACTTCAGAGATTAAGTTATTGATAAATTTGCGATATGATATCAAAAGTTGTTTTAAAATTCTATAAACTAATATTATCAATACAAAAGTGCGGTCAGTTTTTAAGAGGTTTTAAAACTCTTCGAAAATTGACCGCACTTTATATCTTGTTTCAGATCGTATGCCGAGAAAATTATAACCTGCTACAACTTTTTTAAATAAAAAATGAATACACAAAATATAAATACTAACGGAAACAAACTTAGTACATTTAAAATATCCACATCATGGAACTCAAACCTATTTTTTATGAGAGCCATAGAATACATTCCTAAATCTATTAAAATAGAAATTTTAAGTATTGTAATAAAATCATTTAGATTCATCTTTTCCCTTATTTTACTTTCATAAAATCTATCATATGTATTAACAATAGATTCTCTTACTACAAGACTAACCGTATTAAATTTACTATTTCCTAAAGAGTTATCAAGAAGAATAAGCTTTAGCGATATCATACTTACCGCTATCTTTATACCAATCACTTACAATTCCTAAATCTGTAGCAGGGATTATTGGCACACCTACCGTTGCTGATGATAAACACATCTGTGTAAGGTATGATAACCATACACGAACAAAATTTCTCAATGAGTATAACATACTAAGATTTACTTAAAGTAAAACACCATAGATAACCTGCCGTTTTTTACAATGTATTTGCTATAAAAAATAAGCGGTTATAGAATACCTGTAGCAAGCTGAAATTAATGAGATTAAGTTGGTATGAATAACGTACAAAAGAAATATTTTATTGGCCTAACCCATTTTTTGGGAAATGTTCTCGGCCCTAAATACGAAGTCGTATTTCATTCTTTTGATAAGAATAAGGCTCATATGGAAGCCATTGCGAATAGCCACGTTAGCGGGCGGACTCTTTCCTCTCCACTTAGCTCTTTTGCTTCAAGTTTGTTGCAGGATAAAGTGTATTTAGATAAGGATTTTATCTTTAACTACAAAGCGGTGGCAGATTCCGAAAAGGTCATTCGAGGTGCAACTTATTTCATTAAAAACGGGGATAAATTAGAAGGCATCCTTTGTATTAATCATGATACCTCTGAGTTGGTTGATGTGATGACCAAATTAATTTCACTGGAAAACCTTGGAAACTTCGTCAATATTTTAGGTATTGATGCGGCCTTTGCCGAAGTGGAAGAAGCTGAAATAATTAATAAAGAAAAACTCGAAAACTCCATCGAAGATATCCTTTGTGAATACCTTGATTTCACTCTATTACATTCCGATAAACCACTCAGCTTAAGACAACGGGAAAACGCCATTAAAGTCTTATTTGATAAGGGTATTTTCAATATCAAGGGTGCCATTCCGATGGTGGCGAAATATTTGAAAATCTCAGAACCTAGCGTATATCGCTATCTCAAAGCAATCAAAGAGAAAGCATAAAAAAGTGCGGTCAATTTTCAAAGAGTTTTAAAAGTTGTCGAAAATTGACCGTACTTTGTAGAATGAACAACACTTGACTTTGCTGATGCTTGCTTATTGAAGTACTCCCTAGGATTTATTACTTACTACTTTGAGTTTTCCTTTTAGCTAGAACATATAATAAATCCAATACGACTAATGGAAGATATATAGGTAAAGTAGCTCTAAACGCTTCATAGAAAGTAATATTCTCCCAATAAACTTCATGAAACCGAATATAGGCATATCCCATAAAGAATATATCTCTAAAGAGTAATGTTACATATATAACTAAAAACAACATCAAGGCTCTAACTAAAAAGCTATTTTTCATACTTTTTCTCTATTATTCTTCTAGTTGGGCATAAATGCAGAATTTTAAGTCGCCTTGGTAGGCACCCAATCGTTCAAAATACAATTAATAAAGTTCACATATTCTTTTTCAGGATGTAATTCTAAAAAACGTTTGCATGCCTTTTTAAAATACATAAAGCAGATTTCTTCAGATACATGAATCTGATATCTAGGATCACATAAGCCTCCAATCTCAAACCTTACCCCTTCAAAGTGATCTTCTGGAAATGGACTATTCATATCAGGGTAATAACAATCTGCTCCCTCCTCACAGAATCCATCCTTTTCTACCAGAACAGAATAAATAGCTTTTAAAAAATCTCCCTCATAATAAACAATATTAAAGTAGGTTTTTATACTAAACTCAGGTTCATCTAAGCCACCTGTTCCACCATAAAAAAAATTTGAAGGACTACGAGAATCCTCTCCTTTGGCTGTATATAAGGGAATACTATTCTGGGTGTGCATTTGTTACTCCTTTAGTATCTTTATCAATATAATAACGAAATTTTTTCACTACCAATAGTGAAATGACACCTTTCCCAAGACTGATAATAAAATAAAAGTGCAGTTAAAAACACACTGATTTTTAACCGCACTTTTTTATTTTAATCGTGTTATTAGCCCACTACTTCAGGTAATACACCTAATTTAATTAGGAATGGGATACTCACGATAATAATCCCTAGAATTGAGACAAAGAATAGAAGCCCTGAACCACCCGGCACACGATAAGGTAAGTTTGGATGTTGATGGCGAGCTTTCCAAACCAATGCTGCCGGCAATACCACTGCATAGAAAGCAAACATTTGTCCTGCATAACCTAATGCAAGGATGAAGCCTTCTGGATAGAAGAATGCAAAGAGCAATGGCGGAAGGAAGGTTAAGAAACCTAAACTTAAACGGTTTGCTGAAATATTGAAGGCACGTTTTAACAAGTCATCAATACATTCTAGTAAACCGAGTGCGACCCCTAAGAATGAGGTAATCAGTGCTAAGGCAGAGAAGATTTTCACGACAGCCGCAATGATGGTGCTGCCTGTAATCACTCGAACGGCTTCAATCAATCCATTTAATGTTGGATCTTGATTAAGGATTTCTAAGAATCGGCTTTGGCTTAACACACCGTGAGTAGAAAATTGCCATAAAAGATAACCCACTAATGTGATTGCAGAGCCTACAATAATAGAAAATCTTAAGGCTTTTACATCACCTTCTAAATATTTATTTAAGCAAGGAATTGAACCGTGGAAACCAAAGGCGGTAAAGAAAACCGGGCTAGCCGAAATCAATAGCGCTTTATCAATTGGCATAGCCATTAAGTTATCGATTTTAATTTCTGGAATCATCAATCCAAGCACAATAAATAAAGCCGCAATCATCGCGATAAATAAGAAGCGATTTAAGGCATCCACAAAGCTTGTGCCAATTGCTACGAAGATACCAAAGAAGATCGTAAATGCCAGGATAGAACCTTTCATTTTGAGATCGGGTGTCGCAAAATCAGGTAAAGTTGAAGCAAGAATTGCACCACCACCGGTTACATAGGCGGAAAGTAATGCATAAAGGAAAATCATTAATACGCTGGTTGCGACAATTCGTCCTGGTCGACCAAAATACTGTGCGGCAAGCGTGCCAATACCGGCATCATGTTCAGCTGTTTGATAAACCTCAACAAATAATAATGCGCTATAGGTGAGCAGAATCCATAAAAGAACAAGTAGAACAACTGTAAACGTGAAACCTATTCCTGCAGAGGTGAGAGGCATGGCAAGCATCCCTGCCCCAATCATCGTCCCTGAGGTAATCAAGGTACTTCCCAATGTTTTGTTCATAAGTTTTCTCCTTTCCGATTATCGTAGAAAGGCTAGTCACTTCCTTATTTGACAATACATCAAACTACAATGTCATTAGAATGTTTTCGCATTTTTCTCATTAACCAAATATTTTTTAGATACAAAAAGCCCTTACCCCGTTACTGAGGTAAGGGCGGTAGGCCTATTTTTGTTCAAAACGTGCAGTGAAGAAACGTAATTGTTTTGGTTCATACACGAAACGAAGCCCTTTAATATCCTCTTTATGTTTGAATAAGTGGATAATACCATCAGCAACTAAATCCATGTGCGCATAGGTGTAAACACGACGAGGAATAGTAATACGTACAGTTTCAAGTTTTGGATGATGGTTTTCGCCAGTTTTGATATCACGACCAGCTGAAATAATACCACGTTCCATTGTACGCACACCGCATTCAACATAGATTGCTGCCGCTAATGCTTGTGCTGGGAAGTCTTCTTCTTGTTTCAAATGTGGACAGAAACGACGTGCATCTAAGAACACCGCATGACCACCAATTGGTTCAACAATCGGTACACCCGCTGCTTTTAATTTTTCACCGAGATAACGTACTTGTTTAACACGGTGTTCAATGTACTCTTCCTGAGTTGCTTCTTTCAAACCGATCGCCATTGCTTCCATATCACGACCAGCCATACCACCGTAAGACGGCATACCTTCGAACACAACAACCAATTCTTTCGCTTTCATGAACAATTCTTCATCATTCATACATAAGAAACCACCGATATTGGTTAAGCAGTCTTTTTTACCACTCATTGTACAACCATCTGCATAGCTGAACATTTCTTGAACGATAGATTTGATTGAGCGATCTTGATAGCCTGGTTCTTGTTCTTTAATGAAATAAGCATTTTCAATACAACGAGTTGCATCGTAGAACACTTTAATGCCATGTTTTGCGGTTAATTCACGAACAGCTTTCATGTTTGCGATAGAAACCGGTTGACCACCCGCTAAGTTTACTGTTACCGCCAAGCACACATAAGCAATATTTTCAGCGCCTTTTTCGTTAATTAATTTTTCTAATTTTTTTACATCAATATCACCTTTGAATGGGATATCTAATGTCGCATCATGTGCTTCATCACGAATAATATCGTAGAAAATACCGCCATTGGCTTCTTGGTGGAAACGTGTAGTAGTGAAATACATATTACCTGGTACGTATTGACCCGGTTTAATCGCGATACGAGAAAGAATATTTTCAGCACCACGACCTTGGTGAGTTGGCACAATATGTTTGAAACCAAATAAGTCTTGAACTGTTTCTTGTAAATGATAGAAGTTGCGGCTACCTGCATAAGCTTCATCACCCATCATAATACCGGCCCATTGACGGTCACTCATTGCATTCGTACCGCTATCGGTTAAAAGGTCGATATAAACATCTTTTGAATCAAGTAAGAAGGTATTGAAGCCTGCCGCTTTCATTGCTTTTTCACGTTCTGCTTTTGGTAAGATTGAAACAGGTTCAACACTTTTAATACGGAACGGTTCTGCTGGATAGTATGCCATAATAAATCTCCTATTATGTTAGGTTTAAAGTCCATGATTATTAACCCGCTACTAAAAACATCTATCATCGAGTTGCAAGCATAGTACTGAATTTTTTTCTGCAATACTGTGATCAAAGTCACAAATCAATAAATTTTTATCAAATTTATGTAAAAATATTTCAATTTAATAATTTTATATCAAAAATCATAAACATACTGATTCTTAGAGCGATTGAACAAGCCAGGTTGGACTATCCCGTTTTCTCAACAGAACAAGTGGACGTAAAAGGAATGGCATTGCAGGCGGAATTGCCATGAGAGGGCGATATTTCGGTAGAAGAAGTACAAAAATACAAAAAGTGCGGTCAATTTTTGAGAGGTTTTAAAACTCTTTGAAAATTGACCGCATTTTCAAACATTAAATTCTACGAATACTTTTTCATTAATTCATAAATTGGTTTTAATTGAGGCTCATTCTCTGTAGGTTTATAACTTTCAAGAATAGTTTCATCCTCATTTACTAAGTAATGCACATTTGCCCCTTTTTGAAGCATAAGCTCTAAAACATCCAATCTCTCTGGGATATATCCAATCATAGATAAAGGGATTAAACCATCTTGGTTCGGTAAATTAGGATTTGCTCCTGCTTTGAGCAACGCTATCGCTGCCTCAGCATTTTTACTTCGTAATGCATAATGCAAAGGAGTCATTCCGTATATATCTTGAGCATTAACATCGACGCCATTATCAATATAGAATTGTATTAATTCTACTTTAGGTTCCGAATAGCAAAGTATCCTATGTAGATAATTCCATTTATCTAAGCTAGTAATTTTTTTTATATCTGATAATTTGTTTTCTAAAAATATTTTTCTTAATAGTTTAAGATCATTATTAAAATTACTCTCTACAATTTTTTCTTCCAAATCCAAGTCATTAAATTTAGAAAAATTCATCTTATTTTCCTCCATTCATAAAATTTCTCATATCTTGTTTTATATCTAAGATATCACCTTTACCTGGCATCTCATTTCTATGACTTCGATTTTCAGACATATTTTCTAACCTAAATTTATTAGGTCTTGCATTTACATAATCATTAAATTGTTTTTGACTCCAATTTAACTCTTTAGCTGCAAGAGATAATCGTCTATGCTCCTATCCTGAATATTTTGTCTTAGGGTAATTATCATCTACACTTGTTTCACTATCAATCACTGAGTCTGCAAGATGCATATCTATTAAAAAGTGCGGTCATTTTTCAGATTGTTTTTAAAATTTAAAAACTCCCAAATTTTTGACCGCACTCTATTTAAATAATAAGTTCAATGCTTTATAAGTTACACTTTCCCTTATCCCACTTAGGATCTTGATAGCCACATTCAGCCGGCCAGTATTGGTGATACCCCTTACTTTCCATACAAAATTGAAATTCTTTGTATTTACCAGTTTTATTGATATAGTAAAGTTCTTGATCTCCATATTTACTACCGCAGCTAACAGCATCTTTCCAACGCTGTTGCTGATCAGTTTTACCTATACTATAAGGCTTTTGATAATGTGCTATAGCTGGCCATAATTTGCCTTTATCAACACAATTAACCATTTGTGGAGTATAAAAACATCCGTTTGAATGCCAACATCCGTTTAATATAAAACAAAGAAGAAATAAGGTGTATCTCATTTTATTTACCCCCTATTTTCATTAAAAGTTCAAACATATCTGATGACATGACATCGGATAAAGCAAATGGTGCGGATACCGGTATTGCAATAACAGTTGTTACACCTGATGCTACACCAGTAAGTTTATTTTTTTCTGCAGTATTTCCTTGTTTATCATACCAGCCCCATGCTTGGCCTCCTAACAGGTCGTGAGTACCAGCAAAGGATTCTACCGCCATATCCGAGATAGAACCGATGCTATACGGAATTCTCTTAAAATGTAGATTCCACTCACCTTGAACAGGTTGAAAACCACCGGTTTCTCCATATAATCCACCCGCTTTTTTATTTTGTTGCGGATCAATAGCATCATCTAATGTATAGTCTTTATTACCTTTAAATGTGATTGAATTATCATCATTATAAGTACAAGTCCCCATGTTACTATTGCAAATAGCATCAACATCAATCCTTACACCACCTAATTTTACTCCATCAAAATAACCGCTATCATAACTATCATTACGAAGAATTTTCCCCGTCTTCGCATCTTTAATACCTTTAAATAATCTTGAATTAGCCAAAGTCTCCTCTCTC